>Ga0268298_10000063_pt1 | contig 126359 bp, 88 predicted proteins | sample WWTPWeurt_MetaG_FD_194462 | JGI IMG/M metagenome (GOLD analysis project Ga0268298, IMG submission 194462) | Activated sludge microbial communities from WWTP in Nijmegen, Gelderland, Netherland - WWTP Weurt | ecosystem: Engineered > WWTP > Aerobic digester > Activated sludge | place...
TGCCCGATTCGATCGTTCCGAAAGACCCACCCCCATCGTTTGGAACCTGCCCCGCCGCAGACCTATAGCCCACCCCCCCTTCGTCCCCCTTTTACACCCGCTTTTTCACACTCCTTCGTCCCCCTTTTGCCCCCTTCTGTTTTGATCTGCTTGAAAAACCCTTCTGGGATTTTCTGAAACAGGCCGGATAGCCATGTTCGCTCGGTCTTGCTTTCCGAGCGCGGGAATCGAGAGGGTGTTCTGTACGGGAAATTGTGCGAAGGACCGACGGAGCGAGGCTTGGAACCTACAGCTTCTTTTGGGTTTTGGCGGGGGGTTTTGCGCGGTCGTCGAGGACTTTGCGGAAGTGGGTCGCCAGGGCGGGCACGGTGAGCGGCTCGCGGGCCACGTATTCGAGCAGGCGACGCTCGGTTTCACCACCGAGCGCGAGCAATCCTTCGCCCGTGCGGCGCAAAAGCTCTGGATCGTTTGCAAGTGTCGGGTCAGCCCGATACAGAAACAGAAGCTTGCGCAGCGGCGGGATCGCGTCCTTTCCACCCAACGACGTAAGTGCAAGCACGATGTCTTTGAGCGCCGGTTGCGGGGTGCTGGGATCGTGCAGCCGCTCGGCCAGAAGCGGCACGGTTTCGGTCAGCTTGAGGTCCTTGGCCGCGCGGGCCAGCACGTCGAGCCCTCGGGGTCGCTTGTCTTCCAGGTGGTTGTAACTTTGCGAAAGGGCCGCGACCACAAGCGCCGCAAGTTCCTTTCGGTCGTCCTTCCGCTTGGCCAGGACTTCTCCCGCCGTCTTGGAAATCTCGGTCGGCAGACCTTCCGCCGTGATGACTTTGACGAGCTCCGCAGCCGCGTCTTTCTCAGGCAACGCGCCCATCGCTTGCACCGCAAAGTTCTTGACGGACAAAAACGACGAATCGCGATCGAACACGATGCCGCGCAGGACCTCGAGAACCGGTTGCGGCTTCGCCAAGTCTTGTCCGGGGGCTTGAAAGCCCGCCGCATCAAAACTGGCCCCAATCACCACCTGACCGGGTTTCAGAGACAACTTCTGGCTGGCGACTTTTGCGCCGGTTTGTTTGCGCAGACCGCCGATTTCCCCGTCTTGCGCGACATACAAAAGCGTGTCCCCGGCAACTTCAGACGCCATGAGGGTTACGCGAGAATGGGGATACGCCCACCGCACCTGGCCGTTTTGCGCATCCATCCCAAACAGAAAGCGGTACGAGTGAAGCACGGTCTGGTCGCCAGCAAAACGCACCGCGCCGTTTTTTTCCTCTGCATCCCACAGCAGGCGGTTTCGGTCGAACGCAGAAAAGTCGGACTGCTCGGGGCGATAGCCGTCCCAATGCAGGAACACGCGCACGCGCTCGCCAAGTTTGGGCGTCACAAAGGACACGGTTTTGCGCTCTCCGTTGGCGCTTTTCTCATCGAGCAACGCAGCGCCGCTCGCTCCAACGCCATACAGAAAACCGTGCGCACCCGCCCGAGCAAAACCGATTTGTTCGTCTTTTTGCCGAATGCGGGCCAATTCCTTCCCGTTTTGCGCGTCCAGCACGACCACGTTTTGGTAGCGATACGGCACCGCCAGCATGCCGCCAAACGTCGCGGGCACGCCCATGGAACCTTGCGCGGGCAAACGCCACACTTGCGCACCTTGCGGAGACAGCGCGGTCAGGAAACTCTGGCTGGCTTTGCCGACTTTCGACCAAGTGACGTAGTAGAGCTGTTTGTCGTCGGAAGACAGACCCGCGAGCGTTTCACCGGGCTGAAGATCGACGCGCGCCCGGACAGACCCGCTGGCTACATCGCGCAACACCAAACTGCTTTCGCCTTCGCGGTACATCACGACGCCCTGACTCACCACGAAGCGCGACCGGACCTCCGAAGGCACGGCGAACCGTTCTTTTTGCTCGGTCAGGTCATAGCCGACCAGCGTCGTTTCGACCGCCGCGCCCTCCTTTCCAGGGGCCTTTGCCTTCCCAAAGGTTCGCTCGGGCCCCAGCGCCACAAACACCATGGAATGGCCGGTCCCCGACAAGGGTTGCGCCGTCGCCTGCGTTTTTCCCATGCGATCGACGGTGGGCTTCAGGCGCACAAGATCGTTGTCCTGCGTGTGGACCGAAAACGCCGCCTCTGCACAGCCCAGCAGCGGCACACACAGAAACAGAGAAAACGGCCTGGCGAGATGGATGTTCGGAAAGAGGCTTTTCATTTGGCGGTCCTCTGCTCGATGATTTTTTGGGCTTCCGCGCGAGACGGACGCGCTTTCAGTTCCTTGTCGTTGTCTGTCGCTTTCACGTAGTCGGTCAGAAACTCGACCGGTTGGTCGCCCGGCATTTTCCCGAGCATCTTGACGACTTCGGTGCGCGCCGGTTCGGGCCCAAAATCAGACCGAGAAAGCAGCCCTCCCAACGTCTGCGTCAGAAGGTAGTTGGGAACCGTTCCGATCATCTCGCCGAGCGCGCGAGCCGTTTCCGGGCCGCCTATCAAACCGAGCGCTGGAGGTGCCGCCGAATCCTTGCGCAACAGCAACTTGATGAGCGCGCCCTCTGCCGTTTTTTCGCGGCGTTTCCCAAGCGACTCTGCCGCTGTCCCCCGAACATCGGAACTCGCATCGCCAAGCGCAGCAATCAGGTGCGGAACAATCCGGGGTGCCAATTCCTCATGCGGAACCGCACCGGTTTTTTGCGTTTTCTGCACCTTCTGTCCCTTTTTGTCCGGTTTCACAGCAGCCGCTGAGGCCGGTTCTGCCGTTTCGGGGACCAACACAAAGGCAGACAGACCTTGCAGAGCGCGCTTGCGAAGCTCGGGATTTCGGTGATGCGCATACAGTTCCAACACAGGAAGCGATTCAGGCCGAAGATGCGCTGACAACGACGCAATCGCGACCGCCGCAACTTTGGGAGAGACCCCCACGGACAGCGCATCAAAAAGGGCCGAAAACGCTGCGGGCGTCTTCACCTCGGCCAACTTGCGTGCTGCCACCATGGAATCCGCCTCGACGCCGGAACGCAGCTTTGCCAGAAGAGCCGTCTCATCCAAAACCGGCGGGACATTCGGCGCGGGCGAAACAGGTTTCCCAAGCGGTGGCAAAGCCGCTTCAGCCGCAGGCGGTTTGGTGCTGGCGGAAGTTTCCTCGGAGAAACCCAAGACCGGCCAAGCAAACACGCCACACAAAAACACGGTTGCCAACGTCGCAGAGGACCTCTTCATAGGCCAGCCTTTCATTCTCTTTTCTTGGTTTCTTCTTCGGAAAATTCGACCTTGCCCGAATACTTGGGCGCTTCGCCGCGCAGCGTGATTTCGCCTTTGGCGATGATCACTCGACGGAACTCGATAGCGAACAGGTACTTCTTGTTCATCTCGATGTCCTCTTTGTCGAGTTCGACCGAGTTGAACAGCGCACGCTCGCCCTTTTTGCCCAGGAAGGCCTCCCAGGCACCCTTTTTGACCTTGGCGTTGACGCCGCTTGTGATGTCGTAGATGACAAAGTTGACCTGCACGTCATTGACCGGCTGAGCGAAGAAAGCCGCGTAGTAGAGGGTCAATTTGCCGGTCTTTTTATCGTAAAAGAGCGACGACTTGTGCAACTTTTTCAGCCGACTTGCATACTCCGCAGGCGAAGTCCACTTGAGTGGGAACGAGGAATCGCTGACCAGAAGCTGCCCTTTGAGCAGATCCTCTGGCGCGGCCCGTGCCCACGCTGTCTGAGACAGCAAAAGCACACACGCAGCAGCCACAAATTGCATAAAACCTCGACGCGCATACGACATGTTTTCCTCCCGTTTTTCAGTTGTTTTCCAGTTGTTTTCTAGGTGTTTTTCTCAGGGGCGTTTTTGAATTTTTCGACGCAAAGCTACACAAAACCGGCGCAGGCTTTCAATGTTTGCGCAGGCCAAACCAAAGTCCTCCCGCTGTCGCAGTCGCCGCGCTGCCCAACACGAAAATCGGCGATGCAATCCATTCCGCAGCCGAACGACTCTCGCGTTCGGTCGGGTTGCCATTCGAGACCGCGTGGCCAAATAGCCCCAAACCGACCCCCAAAAAGACCGCGCTCGTGACAAAAAACGACGCGCCAATCATCGTCTGAAGTTTTGGGTTTCTGTGCGGCAACGTAGGCAATCGCAGTGTCAGGCTTTTGTCTTGGGGAACCCGCAGCAGCATCGACACGCGATCGGTCGGCGAGAAAACTGCATCGATTTGATACCGACCTGCGATCAATCTCTGTCGCTGAGGCGCGTTGCCCAGTTCCCAACCATCGAGAAACAACTTCGCTTCGGGTTGTGCGGACAAAATCGGTTCCCCGCGAGGCTTTGTTGCTTTCCCGAGCAACTCCTGCACGACGAAACGAATCGCCAGGTCGTCACCTGGGCACGTTGTGCATTTGGCGCTGCTTGACGAGGTCCACGCGCCGTCCCGTACCGCAAGCAAGCGTCCGAGCCACACGCCGTTTGTTCGTCCAACGGAAATCACGCTTTGCGTGCCCAACATTTTTCCGACGCGGCGCATGCACAAAAGACTCTCTCCGCACGCTGCATATTCGATGCTTCGTTGCGACAAAAGATCGTAGTCGCGCTCAGAAACCACCGTTTGCCCCAAAGCCTCTGCTGCATGTTTCATGACCGAAAACAGCGCCGGATTTTCTGCAACCCACTGGTCATCCGACAAAAGCAGCGTGGCCTCGGGCAAATCAACCTGCACGGCAAGCGTTTCTTGTGGACGAACCAGGATTTCTTTTTGAACCGATCGATAGCCGTGCTGGACCAACAACGTGTGCGGTCCCGGCGACAACAGCAGCGGAGACACCAGCGGCAAAGCCCCGCGCAGCCGTCCACCGACGAACACTTGCGCCGATGCTAGGCCTGTCACTGTGACCTGCCCAAACGGAACAGGAAGGGGTTTGGTCAGACTCTCGGCCTTTGCGGCTCGTTCCGCAGTCCGTTCGCTGCCCGCTTGTGCCAGAAAACGACCCAACAGATCCACAGCAGCGACGGCATCGCCCTCGCGGTGGGCCAAAAGTCCCAGGTTGTAGAGCAACAGTGGCGACGGAGAAAGTGCTTGCGCAGTTTCTAGCCGTACCAACAGATCGTGGTCATCCACAGGTGAAGGCGTTTCGCTGAGCAGCTTTCGCGCAAGCTGCCTCGCCGTGCCAAAGCGGAGTGCGCAGGGACTTGTGTCGTGTCCGTACCCATCGGAAAAACCTGCTGGCGGAGGCTCCTCTTTGATCGAAGGTGAACCTGTCAGCTCCGGCAATTCGCGTTTGAGCGCACGGGCCAATGCGCGCAAGTAGGTCTCGCTGCGCACCGAACTGCAATTCGTACACAGCGTTTGCGCGGAAAACAGAACAGCCCCGTGCGGAACCGCGAGTGCTTCAAAAGACAGCCGCGTGCGCTGTGCCGATGGCACGCTGTGCAAATCCAAACTGCGCACCACCAAAATGCGCTGCGCCGCGAGCTGCTCGCCGAGCCAAACCTGACAGCGCGCCTGCGTCAAACATCCCGTGCGGTTGTCGAGCTTGCGCAGAAGCAAATCGCGATCTTCCGCAGAAACCAACGCAAATCCCTCCTCTGTAAGAAGCGACTGCAACAAATTCTGCTGCTCGGAAGAAAGCTCGGGAGAAAGCACAAGCAAGGTCTGAGGCAGAAGCAGCTTTTTGGAAATCACCCGTTCCCGATCGGAAAACGCCTCGGACACGCGAGTTTCCAAATGGCGATAGCCGTCTACGACCCGGAGTTCATGCGCGCGTTCGGCAAGAAGCAACGGCGTTTTCAGCGGCGCTTGTCCGGTCAAATGGTCATCGACAAAAACAAATGAGCCCGGCGCAGTTTTCACGTCGAGAACACGGTGCGGTGCCGCTGGGTTTTGCTCTGCCTGCGAAATCACCCGTTTGTGTTCGTCGGGAATCGACTTGCCAACTTCGGCTGCATATCGCAAAAGCAAATCTCTCGCCGCAAGGATCTCTCCCTCCCGGAGCGCCAATAGACCAAGGTTGTACAGAAGCTGTGGGGCAGGTGAAAGCTGGTAGGCAGTCTCGATGTAAAACCGAGCGACGCGAGGCTTTTTGGTATGAACCGCCTCTTCCAGAAGTCGCCTCGCCAAAAGACGGGCTTGACCGGCTCCGACGGCGCAATCGCCCTGCTCAAGCCGATCGTCCGATGGAAATGACGCGGAAAGACCCGACGCGGGCAGCCAAGAAAGCAGGACGAACGCAATCCAAACGCGAAGGCCCAGAGTCTCCACTCCCTAGAGTGGCAAACCGACCGTGAAAGCAGGCGTCACCGAGATTTCAACTTGCCCTTTGGGCAAATCTTCGCCCGCTCGTACCGTCGGTGTGGCAGTCATCAGAAGCAAAAAAGAAACTTTGGGATTTTGCAGGTAGTAGCTAAACCGTTCAAACGCCGGAGTGCCCGACGGGACTACGATCTTGCGCGTTCCACTTGGAACCGAAGTTCCCTTGGGAATCCCAGGGATCTTGTCGATCAGCACCACGTCTTTGTCCGTCACGTTTTTCGCCGTCTCGGGCCCAATGTAAAGATTCATGTCCGGCAAATTCACCGTCGAGCCGTTGTTTGCCGAATAGTTCAATTCGATAGCCTTCACGATGGAGATAGCCCTACTTCCAACCGTCTGCGCAAAGGACGCATCGTTGCTGAGGCTGACGGGATAGCTTTTTGTGACCGAAATGTTCGCGTAACAAGCTTTTGTGCTGGTATCGCACATCCCAGTCGCCGAGCCACCGGCTGCCGAGACTTGCGACCCGAGCGTCGCACACGCCGAATCACCAGCCGAAGCACATGTCACCGTCGGAACTTTTCCTGTCGTCGCACCGAAGTCCATCGAGAATTTTTGTGCAGTTAACGAGAACGTCTTGTCCAGGATGTTCGTCGAGATGATTCCACACGCGGAGACCAGCAAAGCAGCGCAAACTGCGCCGACCGACAGCGATCCCCGAGAGCGTTTTCTGAACAAGTCGCTTTTTGAAGAAGAAGCCGAAATTGTCGTGTTGGTTGTCTGCGACGAAGAAAGCGAACTTTTGTGAGGATATTTTTCTTGTAGGGTCATGCGGTCATCGTATCACGTTGGTACCTCGTCTGGCTTGGGCGATCAGCGTCGGCGAAACCACTGCTCTGAGCAGGCTAAAGGGCTTGCCTTGCGCGTCTTTGAATTCGACTCTGACCGTCTTTCCGGCCTCGAGATCGAGATGAAACATCGTCTCTTTTTTTCCATGTTCAGCAGATTTGAGTTGAATCCCGTCCACGAAGACGGACAGATCGGCTCTCGGAAGAACGAAACTGGCGGCCTTGATCGCAGCTTGTGCGGTCAGTGTCGCAGCACCATCAGGATTCAGACGAACCACAACCTGCGACATCGCCCGAGTGTGGTCACCCAGTTGCAGCAGCGTCGGCATCCAAAGCGTTTTTTGCTTCACGCGGCTCGCCCACTGCGCAAACAGCCGCTCCAACCTTGGGTCAGGAACGATCTCGCCTGGGTTTTTTCCAGGAACCATCAAATTTCGACGGTAAAACTTGCTTCCTGGCGGATGAAACGTCTCGAGGTACGTGTGTGCGATGTGAAGTCCACGCTCTTCTTCGAGCAGATCCATCGATTTTTTCTTGTAGAGCGCAAAAAAACGATTGTTCTCGACATAGGTCATCATCGTCGAGAAAAACCACAAATTGTCTGGGCCCCCTGTGGTCAGGCGGCCACTTGGATACAGCACCGGAACATACTCCCCAGACCTTTGAGGTTTGAGCAGGTTCAGCGACGGAGACGGAGGAACATCGATACCCGACCACGCATACCGGTATCCGTGCCGCTCCAGCAAGTCCGCAATTCCATCCGTGCCGCTTTGAAAACCTCGATTGGTCAGCGCCTCGCAGTTCGTGTACGGCTGGTGGTCAATCCAAGTGCGCGATTCATAGCGATCGAAAAAACGGAGGGCAGCCTCGGTACTCTCCCGATCGTCGCTTTGCGGAGTTGCGGAATGGGGCCCCAATTCGACTCCGCCCGCATGCAGTTTGTCCGCCCACTGCACCATCTTTGGATCGTCGAGCTGCGGTCTTCCCGCCCCCGACGAGTCCACAGCAGACCGATCGTATCGATTGTGATACACGACGAGGGTGTGCAGCTTTTTCTGAAACGGCGAAAGTTGCGGTTTCAGTCCGTGAATCCACGACGGCACAGGCGCAGGTTCCTCGCTGTTCCACCACAGAGCCTTCGTAAAGAGCAGCCCGTGTCCCAAGAAGCCGCCCTTCCCAAACCGAGGCGAGTTGGCGTCGGATGTGCCTCCCATGAGCGCCAAAAACGTCCGTGTCGTCGTCTGGTCTGCGTGGTCCGTGACAACCAGAGCGGCTCGACGATTCTCGGGAAACCGAGCTTTGAGCAAAGGAACCGTCATCCCTGGATAGGCCATGATGTTGGCCGTCAACATGTCGCCAGGTTGCAACTCCCTCGTATCGAGGTGAGCCTTCCGATTTGGCGCACGCCAGTGTTCCGTACACTGCTGAAAGTAGAAAAAGGGGCGCGTTTCGCTGTTCAGAACATCGGCCTGTACGAGCAAGCTCTTGGGCAAAACCTGGACTTTCATTCCATCGACTGTGTCGTCGGAAACAAACGTCCACGGCTGTTTCTCCGCCCTCAAAATCACCCATTTGGGGTCCAAACCCAGAAGCGCTACTTTCTTTCCGGCCCGTCGAAGTTTCAGATCGCGACCTGCGATGTCCGGTGCCGTTGATTCCGTTTCAAATTCCAACGACAGCAGCCGAACCGCGATTTTCGCCGTTATTTTTGCGACAAAATGAAACTCAGTCGCTCCATCCGGGCGGCTGTGCGCATGCACGACGACCGAAAGACCTTGCAGTCGCGTTCTGGGCTCGCTGGTCCAATCGTCTCCATTCCGCTTCCATTCCGTAAGAGGCAAAACCATGGTGGGAGGGGAAACGCTCTGCGGTTCCGACGCACTTCTCACGGCGACGCGCAGTCGCAGTTGCACCTTCATCGACTCGACCAGCGACGAACGCATTTCGATCGCTTCGTCTGTGGCCACAAGTTCGGCTTTCGCAATCCTCGATTGAGCCACAAGACACGCCGCCAACAAACCTATCCATCGCAGGCAACTTCCCTGGCCGCGCGCAAGGCGAGTAGAGAGATGCGTTGATCGCTGCGCGCCTTTGTCCAAGCGTTTTTTGCCCTGTTCCCCCACGGTGGCTTTCCCAACCCCCGCTTCACAATCTGCGGGGTGGCTCGATTATATAAGCGAGTCTTGGTCCCTTCCGATCGAAAGACTTGCCGACGGAATTTCCTATGTCGCACCCAAGAATCGAAAACAGAAGCAAGCGGCAGTTCCAGCTCCTCGTTTTTGGAAAATCCATGGCAGCGCACGAAAAAATGAGCTCAGCAAGAAAAACACTCGCGTTTCCAACGACATGTGATAGCGTGCGCTCGTTCTCGGTTTTGGGCCGAAGTGGCGGAATGGCAGACGCAGGGGACTCAAAATCCCTCGTCCTCCGGGACATGAGGGTTCGACTCCCTCCTTCGGCACTCGTCTTTTTTGGGGGGTTGCGGGTGAGCATGGAAGCGCAAGCGGGGGTGCGCGTTGCTCAGTTGGATGTCAGGCAATGGTTTACATGCCTGCACTCGGTTGATAGGATGCCCACACTTTCCATTGTCCGGTTGGGAGTTTACGTGCATGCGGCGACGAGCGAAGCAGTGTGTTTTGGCCTCTCGAAGAGGCAAGGGATGGCCCCGGGAACGACAGTTCTTTGCGGTGCTGACACTTGCCATGCTGGGCTCAGGTTGGTCAGCTTCGGTATTTGCCGAAGAACCCACCGCTCAGCCCGCTTCACGAGAAACAGCAGCGGTTCCGAACGGCGGATTGACCAGCCAACCAGCGATCTCACCTGCTGTGCCAGCCGCACCAACCGCACCGACTGCACCAGCCGCGCCGACTGCACCAGCCGCACCGACTGCACCAGCCGCGCCGACTGCACCGGTCCCATCTGCGCAGCCCGTACCCTCGAGCGCTGCGGTTGCGGCTGTTTCCAGCCAACAAACTGCGCCCAGTTCCCCCGACGAAAATTCGCTTCCGAGTTTGGACAAACGCCCGCTCGAAGTGTCTGTGATCGTCGGTGGTCACTTCTTCTCGTCCACTGTCGGGCTTGGTCGAAGCGATTACGCAGTCCCCGGCAGCGATCTGAAGCACAGTGCGGCGCTCGGAGCGCGTCTTGGATACGCACTGAGTCGGCATTTCTTGCTCGAAGCCGAATTTCTTGCGATGCCAACGCAACTCGTCGAAAAGTCGGCTCAAGTCCTGGTGTATACGGGCCGGGGCCATGTGCTGTTTCGATGGCCATTCGGTAAAGGCGACAGATTCCAACCCTTTATCCTCGCTGGCGGAGGTGCGATCGGCGTCCGACCGGACCCCGGTTTGGCGCTGCGCAGCGAGGTGCTCGGATCGTTCCACGCCGGTGCTGGCATGCGGTTCGATTTGAATCGCTGGGTTGGTCTCCGCTTCGACGGTCGCGTGGTTCTTCTCCCCGAAGCGAAAACACCCACTTTCACGCAGGATTACGAAGTTCTGGGAAGTCTCTATGGTCGCTTTGGATATGCGTCGGACAAACCAGCGGAACCGCCGAAGCCTCTGGACATTGACCAAGACACGGTTCCTGACAAGGAAGACCGTTGTCCGACGGAAAAGGGCCCCGTGGAAAATGGTGGTTGCCCTGATCGTGATGGGGACAGCGACGGTTCCGTGGATCGCCTCGACAAATGCCCTGCGCAGGCGGGCCCGAGTGAAAACGGAGGTTGTCCTGATGTTGACACGGACAGCGACGGTGTAGTTGACCGGCTCGACAAATGTCCAAATGAAATCGGGCCCCAAGTCAATTTCGGTTGCCCCGACAAGGACGTTGACAGCGACGGGATTGTAGACCGGCTCGACAAGTGTCCTGCTCAGCCAGAGACCGTGAACAACTATCAGGATCAAGATGGTTGTCCCGATGAGCTGCCAGCCAGTTTGGCTCGCTTCATCGACAAAAAACTCGAGGGCGTGCAGTTTCTTCCCAACAAAGCAACTCTGACGCCCGCTTCGCTTCCGGTGCTCGATCAGGTGGTGCCGGCTCTCAATGAGGTGCCGTCAGCGCGAGTCGAGATTCAAGGACATACGGACAACGTCGGTCTCCCGAATGACAACCTGCTTCTGTCACAACAACGAGCGGACGCAGTGAAAGCATATCTGGTCAGTCGAGGAATTGATCCGGCCCGGATGCAAGCCGTTGGGTATGGTTCAACGCAACCTGTGGCCGACAACAATCTGCCCGCACGCCGAGCCGCAAACCGGCGCGTGGAGTTTAAATTGCTACCCGCCGTTCGACCGGCGGTGATCCAAAGAGTCCCGGCACCAGCAGCAGAACCGGCGACGGTGCCCAACACCGCTGCGCCCGCTCCAACAAAACCGGCGGTGGCACCGTCTGCAGCCACACCGACAGCGGTTGCACCTGTTCCGCCAGCGCCGCCTTCGACTCCCACGACAGCGCCAGTTCTCCCAGCGCCAGTGCCGCCGTCGGTTCCCCCCCCAGCGCCGGTTCCACCAACGCCACCTTCGACTCCGGCGGCACCGACACCGCCCCCGGTTCTCGTTCCCCCGCCTCCGATGTAGTCCGCTGTCCCCCTTTTCACCTCGGGGCTGTTCTGACCATCCCGTGGCGGTTTTTTTAAGACAGAGATTATTCGCTTTTTGGGGGAAGTTGTTTTGCTTTGAGCGCCGCGAGTCTCGACTCGATTTCGCCCTCTTTGCCGCCGGATTCCGATCCTGAACCGAGCAAACGGTTGAACTTTTCTTCTGTCGCGCGATCCCGATCGTCCTGCCGATGCGCGCCAATCTCCGGCACGAGTTCCGCCATCGCCGCAGCCTGTTCTTCCTGCGTTTCGATTTCGGCCACCAAGCGATTGAAACGGTCCATCGCCGTGCCTTCTGGATTTGCGGCCTGCTTGGCGGTTTTCGCTCGGAGTTTGAGCGACGCCTTCCGCATTTTAATGTCCGCTATCTTCCGATCTGAATCCTTCAAATCCTGCGTCAGTTTTTGTACGTGCCGCGATTGTTCCGCGTGCGCCTTCTCGCTGGCTTCCAAACGTGCCTCGGCCTCGACGCGCCGTCTGAGTGCCTCTCTTGCCAACTCATCGTCGCTGGCCCGGACCGCTCGTTCGGCGTGGTCCTGCCATTTCTGGACGTTGCGAAATTCCTCATCGACTTTTTTCTGCGCGAGCTTTTCTTGGACAAGTTGGTCGCGTAAAGTGGCGCGCAACTGCGACAGCTCCTCTTCCATTTCCTCGATGAGAAGATCGATTTCCTTTGCGGGGTCTGACAGCTTATCGACGGCAGCGTTGAGGTTCGACTTAATCAGATTTCCGAGCCGGCTCAGAATAGACATGCCTCGCAGTGTATCAAAGCTGGTTCGACTTCCACGACTCTGGAACAAAAGGACCCCCGATGAAACGTTTGCTTCTTTCGCTGTCTCTTCTTCTGCTTGCGCCCGGCTGCGCGAAATTGACCTCACGAAGTCCCGTCGCAAGCACTGTCGCCGGTGAGACAGTCGTCGCCATGATCGGCACGCAGCGCATCACGCTCGAGGAGCTCGACAAAGCCGCAGGTCGCGAGCTGTTTGAACTGCGCGAACGGACGCTCGAGAACATGATCAGCGAGCGCGTGCTCAAGGCCGAGGCCCAAAAAGCAGGCTTGAGCGAAGAGGCTTTCATCAAACAGCAGGTCGAAAAACGTGTGCCCGAAGTTTCCGTCGAGACTGCGCGCAAGTTTTTCGAGGAAAACAAATCTCGGCTCCCGCCCCAACTCGCGACGCAACCCTTTGAGCAAGTGCAAGACACGCTCGTCAAAGGTCTGACCGGCCAAAACAGGCAGCGCGCCGTCGGTGAGGTCATCGAAGAAATCAAAAGTCGCGCGGGCGTCAAGGTTCTTTTGGCCGCGCCAAAGGTCCAGGTTGCCGCTTCCGGTCCATCCAAAGGTCCCAAGGACGCCAAAGTCACCATCGTCGAGTTTTCCGACTTCCAATGCCCATACTGCGGTCAAGGTCGCAAAGTCATGGAAGAAGTCCTCTCGAAATACGGCAACAAAGTGCGCGTCGTTTTCCGCGACTTTCCGCTGAGCTTTCACGACAAAGCCCAAAAAGCTGCCGAGGCCGGTCAGTGCGCTCACGACCAAGGCAAATTCTGGGAAATGCACGACTGGATGTTTGACAACCAAAGCACGCTCGACGAACCGGCGCTCAAAGACGCTGCTCGAAAACTGGGCCTCAATGGCGACAAATTCGATGCCTGCTTGACCACTGGAGCGAAAGCTACCGTCGTGAAAAACAACATGAAAGAAGGCGGCGAAGCTGGCGTGAAAGGCACACCCGCCTTCTTCGTCAATGGCGTGTTCCTGAGCGGCGCTCTTCCTTTTGAAAAATTCAAGACCGAGATCGACCGCGCGCTCGCAGAGTGATTTCGCGGTACTCCTGTCGGTTCCTTTGCCAAAAAGAGTTGGAAATTCTGGCCGCGCTCGGATAACGTCGGCCATGCGTTCGCTTCTCTCGGTGAGGCATGGCCCACAAACCCAGTTCCGATAGCCCCGATGTTTCCCCCGGCCAAGAGCCTGATCAAGCGGTAGGCCAAGCCAATGGGCCTCCTCTTGCGACCTCCTTCGAGCCGGGTGCTCCCATTTCACCTGACGCGGTAGACCCCGAACTCATCAACTTGAAAGTACCGCCAGCCCGTCGTCACCCGTTTGTGTCAGCAGCGGTTGTTTTGGTGTCGCTGTTGCTCCTTTTGCGGATGCGTCACGACCTTGAATATGCGCTCTTGCCGCCACAACCCGTGGTGGTGACTTCCTCTGATGCGCTGGACACGACCAAGCTGACGAGTTTGCGCGACCGTTTCGTGCAGATCTCTGGCGTGCCAGACCATCGCAACTCGGTTTCCTATGACCCGAAAGGTGCACGGGGGCGTGTGGAGGTTTTTCGTTTGCTGGGAACCTCGAACCGCGTTCTTGTCACACGAAAAGTCGCACTGACGGCTGATTCGTCGAACGTGTTTTCCGGTCGTTTGCGAACCCTGTCCGACGTGTGGTTTTCAGACGCACTGCGGAGCTATTTCAAACAAACCCAAGTGTTGCGTGCCTTGGATTTGGAAAAGCTCTCGACCGGCCCACAGGGCAGTTTGCGTCTCCCGCTCACCACAACCGATCGAGCCGGGCAATCCGTGACGATTGGCGCGGGTCAGGAGCTTCTCATCGACGTGCTTTTTGACGACGATGTGCGAGTACTTCTCTCGAAAGAGAAGTTTCCTTCTGAGGCGGATGCAGCGCACGACGTAGAGCGTTTGCGCTTGCCACGAGGTCCTTGCGTCGAGACACACGACGGCTTCGGCTACGTGTTGCGTCTGCCGCCCAAGGGTCCTGAGCGTCAAAAAGTTCTTTCCCAGATCGACGCGCTCGGAATTTGGCTGTGGCATCGCGTCGAGACCTACCGCGTGCCGAGCGGTCTTGTCCAAGTGACCGCAGAGGGCGTGGTTGTGCCCGGCCCAGCCTCGATGCAACAGCCTGTGCGATATGCATTGCAGCCTGCTCCGGCTGCCGAAACCGACAAACCGACCGGCCCAGAAAAGCCCGCCCAAGGTGCAACAAACGGCAGCGTGTCAAAACCGACACAAGCGGCTTCTGTGGCCAACGCACCCACAGCCCCAGCCGTTGCGCCCCCAGCCACTGCCACACCCGGACCTTCCACTCCAGCTGCCACTGGCTTCGCCAAGCTGCTCGCACCGGTTTCGCAAGCGAACACGCTGTTGCCTTGGTCCTCGATTCAAGCGATCCAAATCAACGAGCCTCTCTTGATTCCAAGTGATGGGTTTGTTTTGTTCGACCGGGAAGAACCGCAGCAAACCAAGTGGGCGATTCCGGTCTCGGTCCTTTTGGGTCTGTTCGTCTTGCTCAACCTGTACTACCTACTGAGCTTGCGTTCCCGACGCGGCGAATCATCCGTCCAAAACACACGATGAGAGTCCTTTTGACAGGTTGCGCGGGGTTTGTTGGATGCCACCTCGCGAAACGGCTTCTGTCCCTTGGATACACAGTCGTTGGCTTGGATGCGCTCGACGAAACGCTGTACCCGGCTGCACAGCACCGTGCGCACCTCGCGCCGCTTCTTTCTCATCCCCGGTTTCAGTTCACTGAAGGCGACATTCTGTCTTCGGAATTGGTTTCCGCTCTGTGCGAAGACGTGTCCGTTGTGTTGCATCTCGCTGCGCTCGCGGGCGTTCGTCCGTCGCTCACGCAAGCCACGCGCTATCTGCGCGTCAACGTCGAGGGAACCCAGAACATCCTCGATGCTTGTCGAAAACACGAAATCTCGCGCGTGGTGTTTGCCTCTTCCAGCTCGGTGTATGGAGCACATTCCCAGGTTCCGTTTCGAGAGGATGATCCGGTAGCGCGGCCCGCATCTCCGTATGCCGCGAGCAAACTGGCCGGGGAGCTTCTGCTGTCCACTCATGCGGACTTGTACGGCGGAAACTTGTTTGCGCTGCGTTTTTTCACGGTGTACGGCCCTCATCAGCGGCCCGAGATGGCCATCGCGAACTTTTCGGCGCGAATGCTGAGCGAGCAACCCATTTCGCTTTTTGGCACCGGCGAGAGCGCCCGAGATTACACCTACATCGACGACATTCTCGATGGCATCGTCGCTGCCCTCGATCGAACGTCCGTTTCATCGCAGTGCTTTCGAGCCTACAACTTGGGCAACCATCATCCCACCCCGTTGCGAGAATTGGTGTCGCACCTGGAAGCCGCGCTCGGTTGCAAAGCGCGCATCGAATGGCACCCCGACCAACCCGGAGACGTACCCGTCACTTGCGCATCGCTCGATCGTTCTTTCGGCGAGCTTGGATATTCGCCCAAGATCAACCTTGCTGAAGGCCTCGCGCGCTTCGCCGAACACTGTCGCGCAAAAGTTGCGTCGGGACAAACCGACGGTTGAAGTGTCTGGAACAAACCCTCTTCGTCCCTTTCTTCCGCCTCTGCCCACCTGTTTGAGCCGACAGCAGTCTGGTTGGCATCCTACGTGTGTCGTTCACATTCTTCGCTGTTCGCGTTTGGCCACTGCCTTGGCAAAACAAAGAGGTTCTCATGACCACCAGCACGACCCAACGCCTTGATTTGACAGACAACGCCACGTTTGTCGCAGCTCTACACCAGGCGATCAACCGGCATGCGATGCTCAAACACCCCTACTACACCGCTTGGTCGCAGGGCCGACTCACGCTGCCTCAGCTTCGTGAATACGCCAAGCAGTACTACCACCAAGTCGTTGCGTTTCCGCGGTACGTGAGCGGTGTTCACGCAAACTGCGAGGACTTGTCGGTCCGGCAAATGCTCTTGCAGAACCTGTCCGAGGAAGAGCAAGGCGACGACAATCACCCCGAATTGTGGCGACGTTTTTGCGACAGTTTGGGAGTCTCTCGCGCCGAGTTGGCCGAAGCCGAACCAACAGCCCGAACCCGACAATCGGTGGGGATCTTTTTGGACATCACGCGCAACGGCCATTTCTTGGAAGGACTCGCCGGTCTTTTCGCCTACGAATCCCAAATTCCCGAGGTCGCCAAAAGCAAACGCGAAGGCTTGCGAACGTTTTTCGGAATTTCAGACACCCGCGCCGTGTCGTTTTTCACCGTGCATGAGCATGCAGACTTGTGGCACCGACAGGTCGAAGAAGATGCGCTGCTCAGAAACTCACACACCGCCGATGAACGCACCAAAGTCATCCTTGCCGCAGAGCGCGCGGCACTCGCTCTGTGGCAGTTTCTGGACGGATTTCTCTAACCAACCACTCCGCCAGTTTCTTTGATCCGACTTACCGAAAATCCGTCAGTTTTTTGCGCGCTTGGTTGCGCCTTGGGTCGCGTTTCGTTTGGCATTCCGCGCACAAAGTGACATAGGGCCGCAACGACAAGCGACGCTCGTCAATTTCCTCTTCGCATTCTTCGCAAAGTCCCAGGAGATCGGGATCTAGCTCAAGCCGGGCCAAAGCATGATCGATTTGCGACAGCAATTCGCCCTGCCGACGGTTCTGCTGCGAAGCAAGTGTCTGCAACATTTCCGAGAGAGCCAGTTCGTCTTCATCGCTGACTCCCACGGTCGAAGCATCTTTCCGATTCGGCTCGATCTTCGCTGGTCCCTGTTGAAGCAGCTCTTCCCGAAGTCGCGCAAGCCGCACTCTGTGCGCAGCAAGGTCTAGGCGCGCCATCGCTACGCCTTCTTGTGGGCCGTCTTCGACAACAGATCCCCCAGCGTACCAAACCCCATCCGGCTCGTCTGAGGCGCACTTGAACCAAGGTCGCCCCCTTCCACATCTGCCGGATCAGCAACAGACAACGACAGACGACGTTTCTCTCGGTCGATTTGCTGCACGACCACGTCGATGTTGCCACCGGACTGCACGGCGTCTTTTGCATGCCGCAATCGCCTGCCGCCGCCAAGCTCGCTGATGTGAACCAACCCCTCAATGCCGGGCGCAAGTTCCACAATCGCGCCAAACGCCTCTGTCCGAAGCACCTTGGCCGGAAAGCGCATCCCGATCGGGAACTGCGTTTCGATGTCGCTCCACGGGTCTTTCTCGAGCGATTTGAGCGAAAGAGAAATCCGCTCGCCGCGTTTTTTGTCGGTGCCCGGCTCGATCTTCAGAATCAACACTTCCACTTCTTGTCCGACAGACAGCATTTCTTTCGGATGTCGGGCGCGCTGAAACGAAAGCTCGCTGACATGCAGCATTGCCTCGATGCCGCCTATGTCCACAAACGCGCCGTAGTCCTTGAGGGCCGTCACACGCCCGCGAACCACGACGCCCGGTGCGAGCTTTTTCCGCAATTCCTCGGCCTGCGCCTGGGCTGCTTCCTCGAGCAGGGTCCGACGAGAAAGAACAACATTGAGCAACCGGCCCGTTTCCTCAAGCCGCGTAATGCGAAACAAAAGTCGCTGGCCCACATAGCCGCTGGCGTCATCCACATGGCGCAGGTCCAATTGGGAAATGGGACAAAAACCACGCACCCCAGCGACCTGCACTTCAACGCCGCCTTTGATGACTGCGCTGACTTGGCCTTCGATCGGAATGCTCAGTTCAAAGGCTTGGTGAAGCTCGGCGCGCGCGTCTGGGCCGCGTCCCAATGTGCGACGAAGTACCACCCCGCCGCCACGTCCATCGATTTCAACAATCCGAGCCGTAATTTCGTCTCCGACTCGCACCGTCAGTTGCCCATCGGGGCCGCGCAGTTCTTCGAGAGAAATCGCACCGTCATCTTTGCCCCCCAAATCGACGAAAGCAGAGTCTCGGCCAATCGACAGAATGCGTCCTTTGACCTCTGTCCCCACTTTGTGGCCCTCTTGTTTCCGACGAGAAGGTACGACTTTCTGTTCGCGTTCAAACTCGGCAAGCATCGCAGCAAATTCCGAGGATGCTGCCGTATCGGATGTGGTTTTCTTTGCAGAAGACATGTTGGGCGCGGATTCTACTCATCCCGCGTGGCCCATGCAAAGCCTTCCGTGGTTACGAGTGCGTGCTTGTGCGATTGCGTCGCCGCCTGTGCAACTGGATCGCCAGGAACACACCTCCAACAAGGAGCGACAACCGCCACGCAGCAGTACCCGGCTGGTTTCCATCCCCAACCGAGCAACCGATTCCGCCTGACCCCAAACTTTGTACCGGCTGAGGATCGGGCGATTCGCAGTTTCCTTTGACTGGACGGCAAACGGTCCCTTGTGGACAAGTGATGTAGTTGCAAAAGTTGTCCTCGCATTTGCTGGCTTTTCCGTCAGAAAAACAACCTTGCGTGTTGTGACAGATGGTGGTCGCACAAAGTGGCTCTACGATGCACGCTCCTCCGCTGCCGTCGGGGTAGGGTTCGCACCGTTGCCCTGCCTGGCACTTCCCGCTGCATGGATCACCGACGCACTTGCCCCTGTCGCAGCGAGATGTGACTGGACAAGGTTGCGAACAAGAATCCACACACGCCGCACTGTTGGTCCCGTCGGAGTTGAACGTCGGCAAGCAGTATTGCGTCGCCAAACAGGTTTTCGTTTCACACGGATTGACTCGACATTCATTTTGATAGCAGACCTGTCCCGACGGACAAGGCTTGCCGTAACAACCGTCTTCACAGGTTTGCTCTGCCCCAGCGTCTCCGCTCGATACGGATTTCACGATCGTCGCCAGAGCCGCTTCGAGTGCGGTCGCATCTTCCGCACGGTAGTAGCGGTAGTTCGGATCACCTTGGACCGGAAAGCCTCCTGCGTCCGCCATTTGGTTGAGGGCCTGCCGTTCTGCGTCGAGTGTCTTTCCGAAACCAACGACCAACGTATAAACCTTGGGCACACCCGGCAGGGTTGGATTGGCGGCAGCCCGGATGGCATCAACGGTCGTTTTCACCGGATCGGCACCGCAACACAGCGCATCCGGCGCTCCATCTGTGACCAGCAAAATGTAGTTCGTTCGCGTTTTGTCTTTGGCAATCAAGTCCGTTGCCGTTGCCGTGACCGCTGTGCAGGTAGGTGTACTTCCCCCTGCTATCGGGTAGGCGATCATCGCATTGTTGATGGCCACTTGGTTGTTGTAGCCGGGCGGAATCATCACCGTCGGGCTGACTGGACAATTAACTCCCGTCGGAAAACTCGTGTAGCCCAAGGGAACCAGACCGTCGTACCGGTTGTTCATCGCGGTGAGCGCATTCGTCGCGATTTTCCACTTGGAGTTTGGCGATAGTGGGGGCTCTGAGATGCCCAGCGGGTTTTGAGCCATGGATGCCGACTGATCGATGAGGATGACCAGATTCGGGCACGATTTCCCAAACGCCGACTGCGCATCAAGAAGTGGCCACCACAGACAGGCGCAAAGGGCCAACCAAAGCGAATTTCGGGTGACGGAATAAAGGTTCAAACAAGTCATGGAAAGGATTCCCCCTGAAGGTGGCATTTTTGCGATGCGAACGAGCCTGCAACGTCGGAAAACGCCTCTGTTTATGATATCGCAACCGGGCCAAATTCCACCGCTTGGTTGAGCATGGACGAAGCATGGTTGATTCGGTTTCATCCAGGGCATACGCTGCGGACATGTCGTCTCTGCCTCTTGAACTTGCCGTCGTCGATGAGTGCCGGGTGCTGGCCCAAACCATTGCAGATTCCGTACACCGTTTCATTGATGCACACACCACCGTGAGCATCGAACGAACCGTGCTCCGAGCATACGGCGTCCAGGGAATCGACGAACAAGGGGTTCCACTGGTCAATCGGTGCGTCGAGAGGGCTCGCGAACGCAACGTGTTGCATTTCGGAATCGCGACCCTTTTGGCCTCCGTTCTGTTGCGCCGAGAAGGTGCATCGATCCAAGAAGCAGCCGAGGAACTCGCATTTGCCGACGGTTTTCCTGACGTCCAAGATCTGCTTTTAATGGCCGAGCGTCGTCACGCAGACATGCAGGGGATTCTGCGTGCGCAAACGGAATCTGCGCTGGCAACCATCGACGATGCGAGACAAAGGCGACTTGCTTCTTGGCATCGTTTGGGACTTGGGCCATCCCACGAAAAACCGTCAGGAAATGTGGTTCGACCTGGGAGTGGCCCCCCTCTCAAATACGTGATTGTCGCGACCGGAAACATTTATGACGATGCCGATCAGGCGAGGGCTGCGGCCCAAGCGGGAGCAGATGTGATTGCGGTGATCCGCTCGACGGCGCAGTCGCTCCTCGATTATGTGCCACACGGCGCGACCACAGAGGGCTACGGAGGGACGTGGGCGACGCAAGAGAATTTTAGAATCGTGCGAGCGGCACTCGACGCGGAACAGGAAAAACTCGGTCGGTATCTTCAGCAAGTGAACTACTCGTCGGGTTTGTGCATGCCCGAGATCGCCTTTTTGGGTGCCGTCGAACGACTGGACATGCTGCTCAATGACGCGATGTACGGAATCCTGTTCCGAGACATCAACCCCAAGCGCACATTGTGCGACCAGTATTTCTCTCGGCGCATCATCGCTCGGGCGGGAATCGTCATCAATACCGGTGAGGACAACTATCTAACGACCGCAGACGCCGTCCAAAAAGCGCACACGGTTTTGGCTTCCCAATTCATCAATGAAGCCCTGGCGCTCCGAGCGGGCCTCGTCGAGGAACAAATGGGCCTCGGGCACGCGTTTGAAATCGACAAATCGTTGCCCGATTCCTTTTTGCTTGAACTGGCCCAGGCGCTGCTTGTCCGTCAGCTTTTTCCGCGTCATCCGATCAAATGGATGCCCGCGACCAAACACAAAACCGGAGACATTTTTTGGTCTCATCGCGTCGACGGTCTGTTTGATTTGCTGGGCGTCCTGTCCGGCCAAACGATCGAACTACTCGGCATGATGACCGAGGCCATTCACACCCCGCTTCTTCAGGACCGTTGGGCGGCCATCAAGGGTGCCGATTATGTGTTTACGGCGGCGCGCAGCCTCGGAAAAGAAATTCAGTTTGCACAAGATGGACAAGTCGTTCGTCGCGCGCAGCAGGTCTTGTCTTCTGCTGCGTCGCTGCTTCGAGTCGTTGCCCAAGAAGGTTTGTTTGCGTCCATTGCAGCAGGCGAATTTGCCGACGTACGACGGCCCGAAAACGGAGGGCGCGGACTCGAAGGAGTCATTGAGCGGCATTCGCTCTACCTGAATCCCATCCTGACCGAGTTGGAAAAGCGCGCGGACTGACCCGCCCAGGCCTACCTGATTCCCACCTGATCGAACGAAGGGTCGGACATCGTTTGATGAGATGCGGACGGTTCGGTACGTATTTCGTGATAGAAAGGGTGGTCGTTTCCGTCAAAGACACCACAACACCATGATGCACAGAGCTTCTTTTTTTCGTCGCACAGCGGTTCTTTTGGCGATCGCTTTCCCACTGGTTTTCTCGTCACTCGCTTCAGCCGCTGGAGAACCTGCAAAACCGGCGACTCCGGCGGCCAGCGGAGACTATCCCGGTCTGAACCTTGGCAGTCTGACCGACAGCGATCGATCGTTTTTCAAGCGAATGATGGACAAGTTTCCGTCCACCTGCGGAAAACCACATTCGCTTGCCGTGTCGCTGCGTACCGATTCGGGGTGCCGTGGCTCCGTGGTCGCCGCAAAGTGGGTGCTCAAGCTGATTTCGGATGGTTTTCTCGAAAGCGAGGTCGAGGAGAAATACACCGATCGCTATCTGCGCAAGAAGTGCTACAGCATCGACGCCTCTCAAGCGCCGGTGCGCGGCGATCCCAAAGCCCCCGTCACCATCGTGGAATTTTCCGATTTCGAGTGTCCCGCCTGTCGGGCTGCCGAACCGACAATCAAGCAAATCCTTCAAGAGTACGGAAAGGTCCGGCTCCTGTTCATGAACTATCCGTTGCCCATGCACGCCAATGCGATGAACGCCGCCAAGGCTGCGGTGGCGGCAGGGAAGCAAGGCAAATTCTGGAGCTATCACGACAAGTTGTTTGAAAATCAGGACAAATTGACCGTCGCTGATTTGGAGCGTTTTGCGACGGAACTTAAGCTCGATCTGACCAAATTCCGGGTCGATATGCAGGCCGCCAAGGCACGGGTTGAAAAGGACCAGGCAGAAGGAAAAAAAGCGGAATTGGCGGGTACTCCGGGCGTGTATGTAAACGGATGTATGGCGAAAGCCAGTTCCGTCGAAGAACTCCGCTCCTACGTCGAGGCAGAGCTCGCAAAGTAAGTCTGTCGTCGAGCTTTTCCGATCTGGATTTTTCTTCCCCTTTCGCCCGCCGGTTGTCCTTTTTTCTTCCCCTTTGCCACACTGGTTGTCGATGCAGGATCTTCGACTCTTTTTTCCCGGGCAGATGGAGTGGCTCGCAGAGGCACTGCAAGACACCAGACTTGTTGGCCCAGTGACCTACGACAGTGAGAGCCTTCTCGAATGGTGCGAAGGCGAGGCGCTCGATTTTCCGATTCGAGTGAATGCAAGGCGAGCACTTCACCCCGGCGAAACCACAGGCGAAATCACGCTCGAGGCACCGGTCTTTGTTCGTTTGTTCTTGCGATTTGGAGAACCGATCTCGACGGAAGAACTGAACCAGTTTGCAAAACTGCTGGCGCGGAAACTCGCCGAAACGACGCACCGACAAGTTGACGTGGGAACCATCGGCTACGACGGAGGAGATGACTTCTCGTTCGCGGTGGGCGAAACCATGACACCCACCCACACATGAGCCTCTGCCAAGTTTTCAAAGCCACAAAGAAGCACTGCGATCCTTCCCACGCGGTTGCAGATACGCCTTCTTGCGCTTTTTCGACGCGAGATCAGATCACGCTGCACACCAAAATTTTCAGATAATTCCCGTCGGAAAAACCCGCCGGGAGTGGAAAATCTGGCGGCAATCCAAATTGTTCCACGACGCGAACGGATCGCTTCGCTCGGTACGTTCCCTCCCCGATTTCATGAAACAAGGACTCCAACGAAAACCGATGGGCATTCACCGCACACACCAACAGCGCACCCGGATCGCAAAGCCTTAACGACGCGGCAATCAGTTCCTGGTAATCACGCTCGACGGAAAACGCCCGGTCCCGACCGTGGGCGAACGCCGGCGGGTCCATGATCACCATGTCAAAACGGCGTTTGCGATCCGCCATGCGAGCCATCACCGTCAGCGCGTCAGCCGCAACAAATTCGTGGATGTCCTCGCTCATGCCCGAAAGTTGAAGATTGCGGCGAGCTCTCGCGTGAGCCTTTGCCGCCAAATCCACCGACACAACTTCCCTCGCCCGCCCCGACGCAGCTGCGAGAGACAGCGCACCAGTGTAACTAAACAAGTTCAAAACTCGCCGGTCGTAAGCCCGTTTCTCGACGGCCCTTCTGCCTTCTCGCAAATCGAGAAAGAGCCCGACGCCCAGCGGTGCGGTCACATCGACGCCAAAATGAAGTTTTCCCTCGCGAACTTCCATTTCGACAGGTGCCACCTCGCCAGCCACCAGCTCCGCAGGTTCGCGAGGCCCCTCCCCGCCCAGAGGTCGAAACCGCTTCTGCAAATACACGGCCCGAGGCGCAAGCGTCTCTTGCAACACCTCAACCAGCGTCCCGGCAAGTTTTTCGAGTGACGCAGAAAAGACATGAACAACCAAGAAATCGCCGTATCGATCGACCGTCATCCCCGGAAGAAAGTCTCCCTCTCCGTGGATGACCCGATACGCCGTGAGGTTCTCGAGATCCAGCAGCGATTGTCGAAGCCGATTGGCCGCGCGTACCCGACGGAGCAACGCATTTTTGTCGATCGCTTCATCAGGATCACGAGTGAAGACGCGGACCGCGATCGGGCCTTCAGCGTCGTAAATCCCCCTGGCCACAAATTCGCCGTTTGGATCCCAAAGTTCGACCGTCTCACCAGATTCGACCGACAGGGGACGCCCCATGGTGTCTCGAAAAACCCAGGGGTGCCCGGCGGAAATATGGCGGGCTGCCTCGAAAGGCAGGCGCAATGTTCCGCGCCGGACCCTCGGTGCTGGAACAACGTAGGTGTTTGTGCGCGAACGCTCGCGCGGCTTGGGCGAGGGTTCAAAACCCGTTTCGCTCGTCGAATCGAAAGTTGACATGGCGCGGAGCATACGGGCGTAGCCCACACCTCGCAAGAGGCGCGCATTCCCCGCACCCAAACGTACATTTGGCTTGAAAAACGCACGCCTCGAAAGGTAAAAGCAGCGGTCAGCACTTCTTTCAAGGAGTCGGCCCCGTCGTTGCAAGCAATTCCGAGACGGCCGTGCGACGGGATGCGGTGAAACAAGAAAGCGATGTCGATGCAGAATCCAGAGAAAACTCCTCGTTCGGTGCCTCCGCCGCCCCCGCCGGAGGCCTCGCACAGCCGCCCCAATGTACGTCGCCTGACGATGGATGAATTGCTGGATGATTTCATTGTCCGAGCCAGTCAGCGTGTCAGTTCAATTCGGGCGCGCCAGTGGGATCTTCTGATTCCGCCGATTGAAGTCGATGCCTCGCAAATCATCGACGATGAAGCAAAGGTTGCCTCCCATGACGCCCAAATGGCTGAACCGGCAACCAACAGCGCCATCGCAACTGCGCCTGAAAAGGTCGAAGCGCACATTCCGTCCGTGATTGTGTCGGGGGATGCACTGGTTCCTTCTCGCATCGTTTCCAGCGCGGTTTCAGTGTCTGAGGTCTCTGAACCCCTCGAGACGCCAGCCCCCGCCACTGTGCCAACTGAGAACCTGGCCGAACCCACTGCGGCTGTGTCGGTCGTTCCCTCTGCAAATCCAGCCGAAGCCGGGGTGCCTCACATCGCTGTCGAATCGTCACAGAGCGCGGAGCCCGAACTCGCTGCGTCCTCTGCCGGGGCGGCAACGGACACCCTTACGGGCAATGAAGCGGTCGCTGAGAAAGCCCCAGAAAAAAACGAAGAAAAAAACGAAGAAAGAGACGCTCCAAGAACCGGACAAACTCAGTTTTCGGCTCGCGGTGGGAAGAAACGGAAGCATCGGCGCGACCAACCGATTGCTGTCCCTCCAGAAAACAAAAGCACCGAGGCCCGTGCGTCGAGTGCGTCTTTGGACGACACTCAGCCAGAGCAAGAAACCCCTTCTGCGAAGGAATCGCTGGCAACCAAGGAAACCCCTCCGTCCGTTGCGTCGTCTGTGGAAACCGCTCGCGAGGCCCGCGAAACGAAATCCGCCCCGGTCCAGACCGCTTTTTCCGCATCCACTGCTGCCGCATCGCGGCCCGTCCCGCTAAAGATCCCGGTCGAGTCGGCTGAGAAAAAGTCCGGGGGGAGAGGTGCGCTTTTCGTTGGAATAGCACTTGCCGCTGGCGTCGCCATCGCTGCGATGTACTTCCTGCAAGGCGGCAAGGGAACGAACACTGCGACGACTCCGTCTGTCGCACAGCCCGCTCCCGTCGTGCAACCGCCGCCTGTGGTTCAACCGGTTCCCGTTGTACAGCCTCCTCCGGTCGTGCAGCCTTCGCAAAATGTTCAAGACCCCTCGATACCTCCTGCGCCCTCTGCAACGAGTGGGGCGGCTTCCCTGCCTGCACCTTCTGCGGACACGAGCGGTCCTGTGACAGGCAAAACGGCGCCCGCAGCAGAAACGCCGCAGGTCGCACTTCCCATACCGGAGTCTGCTCCGTCTGCAACCGACCGCGTCCTGCCGAGGGAGGCCACTTCAACGGCGTCCAGTGCGATGCCCGTTGCTGTCCAAAACGCTGAAAAGCCCACCGAAAAAGCAGAAAAGCCTGTCGAAAAAGTTGAAAAGCCCGAGAGGACAGAACGCGCGCTCAAAACGGATTCAGCGGTCACCGAAGACGCAAAGCCCGAGACCGAGAAGGCGTCAAAGGCGGCCAAACCCGAAAAAGCGGCCAAACCCGAGAAAACAAGCAAACCGGACAAGCCAGCGAAGCCGGAAAAGTCGGCGAAATCCGTCGCTGCACCGAAAACAGAGGCCGCCCCGAAGTCGGCGGACAAGCCCGAGAAGAGCGAGAAAGCTCCAGCCAAGTCAAAGAAAGACGAGACCTGGATCGATCCGTTTGCCCAGTAACAAACCACGAGGAACCCAAAAGGGAGCACGATGAGCAAGAAAACACTCCTCACAGCGACAGCGGTTGCGCTGGCAGCGATGTCCTTTTCCTACGAAGCGCCGTGGTTTTCGTGGCTGGGAGCGCAGCCAGCATCGGCACAGGAAGAAGACCCTGAGATCACTGCCGAGGCAAAGAAACACTACAAACTGGGCCAAGACGCCTTTGCAGAAGGCAAATACGACCTGGCCATCAAGGAACTCAAGCGAGCCTATGTGCTCAAGCGCATTCCCGCCATTTTGGTCAACATTGCGATGACTTATCGCAAGACCAAAGACTACGAAATGTCCATTTACTTCTATCGGAAGTTCTTGGTAGAAGCCCCTGCGGATGACAAACAGCGACCTTCCGTAGAAACAGGCATTTCGGAAGTTGAAAAGGAGCGCGCGGCCGCAAGTCAGCCGCAGTTGGCACCGGCAAAACCGGCGGTCGAGGCCGTCAAGCCGGCTGTCGAAGCCGCAAAGCCAGCCACCGAAGCCGCAAAACCAGCGGTCGAGACAGGAAAACCCTCGCTTGAAGCGGGAAGTCCAGTCTTGGAGGCGGGAAAACCGACAGTGGAAGCGGGAAAAGCCGCAACGGAGCCCGGCAAACCTGCCGTCGAAACAGCCAAGGCCAGCCCCGAAGCCGCAAAGCCGGCAGAAACGGCCCCCGCAGCACCGGCTGCCACAGAGAAAACGGCGACCGAATGGGCGCACACTCCTATCGACTCAGTGCCGCCCGGACAACCGGTGGACATTCGCGTGCAAATGCCCGTCATGAAGGGCGTCAAGGTCAAGGTCTACTTCCGCAAGGAAGGCCAAGCGTCCTTTGAAAATGCAGAGCTTAAGCGGCGCGGAAATGAGAAAGTCGCGCGCATTCCAGATTCCGTCGCGCAGGGGCGGTCGTTCCAGTACTACATTGAGGCCAAAGATCCCGCCGGTACGATCATCAAATCGATCGGCAACGAACTGTCCCCAAACCTGGTGCTGATTGATCCGACGGCGCGGCCCCAGATGATTGGCGCGGAAATGGTCGCCGATGCCTCGGATGACGATGAGGTTGCCAAGCGAAAGCAAGCGGGACCGACTCGTGACATTGAAAACGAGCAGGCGAGTTTTGACCTTGGAGGTCCGTCTGCGGCGATGGCTCGGCTTCGTCAGCAAATTCGCGAACGCGAACGAGAGAAATCGGGACGTGGGCGTGGCAAGCCGCTTCTTGGGCCGCTCGGTTGGTCTGGCGGCGCGCTGGCGTTGCTCGGCGTGGGAGGCTTGGCGGCTGGCGGTGCCTTCTTGGGAATGGCCTCAAGCTATTCCGATTTGGTCAGCAGCGATTCTGCCTGCAACACCAAAGTCAAAGTCGATGGTGTCCCGCAATGTCCCCACTTTGGACCGAATGACAACCCCGAGTTTTCCAAGACGCTGAAACCGGCGACTTATGACTATGAAAAGAAGGGTCTTTTGTACGACAAAGTGGGTACCGCGCTGTCAGTGGCTGGCGGCGTGGCTCTCGCTGGTGGCGCAGCGATGCTGACATACGACCTTGTGAAGCGATATGGGAAGGAAAAGCCGAAAGCGCCCAAAACCCGCAAGGTCAAAAAGGTGATTGAAGTCGAAGAGCCCGCGACCTCGTGGCTGATTGCACCGGTCGTTTCTCCGGGGTCGGTCGGTGTCGTTTCGCTTTTTAACTATTAGTGCCAAGTGAGAGGTCTTTGCATGCGTTCCGCGAAACTCCTATTTGTGGGTCTGCTGTTTGTTGGGGCCTGTTACAAGCCAAACTACAGTTCGGACGAAGACATGGGGCGGGCCTTCCGCTGCTATGTAAATGACAAACCGTCTTGCCCAGGTGATCTCGTGTGCTGCGTCGGCGATGTCTGCGGCGATGCGTTGCTCGATCCGATTACACAAGGGCCAGTGATTGATCCGAGCACGGGGCGACCTTTGGAGGGCACCTGCGTCAGGCCTCGCCCGCCCAAAGACATGGTGTCTACGCCCGTTTCCTACTGGGATTTTGGCGTGAAAGGGACGTACTACACCGGGGTCGTCAACGACCCCATGTTGACTGGAAAGGATCCAGACACCGGCCAATGGCGCTGCCCCCGAAAGCTTGAGCCGAACGATACCCTCGACGATGCCGTCGGCCTGGGCAGCCAACTTCCCATCGATCCGAATCCCACACCGGGCACTTCTTACGAGATTTGCCCGGACGAAACGGGGCCAGACATTCCCGACTTGGATGTTTTCAAATTCAAGATCGGCCAACCAACCAAAGTGTTGGTTCGTCTGACGTACAAAGTTTCCAACGGAGACTTGGATGTCGGCTTGTTTCGGATGGCAAAGGACGATGCGACCGGGGAACTCAAACCGCAGCGCGTGCTGACGGATTTGACGCCAGTGGACAACGCTTGTTTGGAAGCGTCGAATCTCCCTCCAACCGGTGCCACATCAGGACCCCTCGCCTACTACTACGTCGTCGTGCGCGGGACCAGTTCTCCTGAAAAGCCATCCACGTACACCATGAACAACTACGCGATTCGCGTGTATGGAGTGGCAACTTCAGGCGACACCTGTTCTCCCAAGAAAGACGGCGGCACCTAATCCCACGCCGCGTTCAGCCCGACTGTTCCTGACTGTTTCCTTCCCCACGAGTCACGACATGACCCCAAAGACCCCCCTGCGTCGCCCGATGACGCTTACGCAAAAAATTCTGGCCGCGCATGCCTTGGGCCTTCCCAGGCCTTTTGTGAGGCCGCACGACGTATTGCGCGTGCGCGTCGATTGGACAATTGCGAGCGAGCTGGCCTGGAATGGGATGGACAAGACGTATGACCTGCTCGGGCGGCCCAAACTGGCTCGGCCTGATCGGTTTTATCTCGCGATTGATCACACCGTCGATCCCACGACGCTCCGAAGCGATGCGCGTGCGCAAAAACTTGTGGAACTGTCGAGACGGTTCGCAAAAGAGCGTTCTTTGCGCCATTTCTACGACGCAAACCAGACCATTTTGCACACCAAGTTCTATCGGGATTTGCTGCTGCCAGGCCAAATCGTGATTGGAGCAGATTCCCATACCTCCTCCCACGGAGGTCTTGGTGCGTTTGCGATTGGGCTCGGGGGGGCCGATGTCACGGCGGCCATGGTGCTCGGCGAAACATGGATCGAGGTTCCCGACGCCATTGCGATTGAATACTCCGGCCAAGTCCCGTTCTTGCTGACCGGAAAAGACGTGATTTTGGCGACGCTCGGCAAACTTGGACGCAACACGGTCGCGATGGAGCGCACGGTCGAATATCGCGGTGCCACGCAAGCCTTTTCGACGGACATGCGCTTTACGATTGCCAACATGACTGCCGAATTTGGCGGTTTCAGCGGCATTTTTGAGCCCGATGAAGTGACCGCAGCCTGGCTGGCGCAAAGGAGCAATCCCCCTGCCCCATCCGAAGCTCTGTTTTTCCGGGCCGATCCCGACGCTGAGTACGCCGAACGTCACGCCCTTTCGTTGTCTTCGCTCGTGCCGCTCGTTGCAAAACCTTTTTCGCCTGACCAGGTTTCGCCCGTCGTTGATCACCTCGGCATGCCGATTCACGGGGCGTTCCTTGGTGCCTGCACAACCACCGAAGAGGAACTCGTGCTCGCCGGACTTCTGCTAGAGCAAGCCCTCGCCCGAGGCGAAAAGCCCTCCCAAACAGGTCGCCGGTTGATGGTTCCCGGAGACCTTTCGATTCAGGGCCGCCTCTTTGAAACAGGCCTATTGCGCGTCTATGAACAGGCCGGCTTTGCGATCGACCCACCGGGTTGTTCCATGTGCCTGGGTGTCGCAAGCCAGCGCGCGGGCCGAGGCGAAACTTGGTTTTCTTCCCAAAATCGCAACTACCAAAATCGCATGGGAGAAGGCTCTCTCGCTTGGCTCGCATCGGGACCCACCGTCGCTGCGGCATCTTTGGGCATGTGCGTTCGTGACCCACGCGATTTTTTGCCGTTCATCGACCCGGATCGTTTCGCCCGCATCCTCCGCCGAGACAACGTGCCCGTCCCCAGCATCGACGTGCAAGAACCTGCGGTTTCAGTCGTCACCGAGAAAGAAGTTCCCACCGACGCTGAAACCAAGAGAGCCCGACCGCCTGTCGTAGGTCGCGCGCTTCGTTTTGGCAACCACGTGGACACCGACGCCATCATTCCCGGTCCCTTCTGTCATCTGACCGATTGGACCGAGCTCGGCCAGCACTGCTTCGAGTTTGTGCGGCCTGGTTTTGCCGCCGCCTGTCAAAACGGGCAAAACATCGTCGTCGCCGAGGAAGGTTGGGGGTCCGGTTCCAGTCGTGAGCAAGCCGTATGGGCGCTCTTGGGTGCAGGCGTTCAAGTTGTCATTGCGAAGAGTTTTGCATTCATCCACAAACGGAATCTCGTCAACGAAGCACTCCCCTTTCTCGTTATCGAGGACCCAGCGTTTTTTGATCTTGTCCGAGACAACGAAACGCTCTGTGTCGATCTCGATGGTTCAGTGACCCACGTCGCCTCTGGAAAGTGTTTTCTCGCACAAACACCCACACCGCTCGTCTCTGCCCTCCGACGCGAGGGAGGTTTGGTTCCGGCCATCCGTCGCTTGGGCCCAAACGTGTTCTCACACCTGACCGCGCGCTGAGCCATTCCCCGTACGATCCCGCCTTTGAATAAAAAACTTTGTTTGGGCAACTGTGCGACGCAGCAACAAAAGCGCGGTGCCTGTGAATCGGTCTTTGTGTTTCGCAAACTTTGCCGCAGGAACGGTTAGTTGCTCGTGTTACGCTCCAAAACATGTTGCGAAAATGGCTCTCTGGCTTGCTCCTTCTGTCCGTCGTGACGATTCCCGTTTCGGCCCATGCCGATGAGGCCGCGGCCCAATACCAAAAGGGCTTGCAGTCCATGCAGCTTGGCAAACTCGATGATGCCCAAGCGGCTCTCGAGGAGGCTTTGAAACTCCGACCCAGTTATGCAGCGGCGGAACTGACTCTGGGAAACGTGCTCCGCAAAAAACAGCAGTGTGACAAGGCCATTCCCCATTACCAAACCACCATTCGGCTCCAACCCGACGACCACTTTGCTCACGGAAACCTCGGGATTTGCTTCGCACGAACAGGCAAAGACGCCGACGGAATTGTCGCTTTGGAAAAAGCGGTGCAGCTTGCTCCAAACGAAGTCCAGTGGCGATCGTCCGTCGCTGTGCTCTACCGACGCGCCAAGCAGTTTGACAAGGCGCTAGTCCATTTGGACAAAGCCGCCCAGCTCGATCCCAACAATCCCGATGTCCTCCGAAACTACGGAGTCGCCCTCCGACAGGCGAAAAACCTCGACAAGGCTGCCCAGGTCACTCGCCAGGCCATCCAGCTTTTGCCCAATGACAGCAACCTCCGATTCGACCTGGGTGCCATTTTCCGAGTGCAAGGCAAGACCACCGAAGCGATTGCCGCCTACCGAGATGCCGTAAAAATGGACGACAAAAACGCCGACGCTTGGTACGACCTGGGAGTGCTTCTCGCGCAGGACCGCCAAAAACCAGAAGCCATTGAAGCTTTCAACAAGTACATCGACCTGGTTGGGAACAAAAACCCAACTCAGCTAGAAGGTGTCCGTCAGCAAATTCGTGGCCTCGGTGGCACCGCTCACTGAGACATCCTGACCCATCCCAAAACACCCCTCAAAACGCCGCAGCCGCTCCCACAAGCGTCAACTTCCCCGTCAAACTTACCCACGGTGCCCACCGCGAGTCCGGCACAAAATACCGATACAAATCACACCCCGCCGGCACCAGCAAAAGAAGTCCCATGCCATACGGTGGAATCCCGCTCGCCCGCGACATCGACAGAACATCGCTCTGCGATGGCCCCACCGAGGCAAACCCCGTAATCGCGTACCCCACCGACAGCACCACATGAAAACCCAGCATTCCTTTCAGAAAAGGATGGTGGTGTTCCCGAAGCCTCGGATCGATCCGCAAGATCAGCTCTGAATACAGGTTCTGCATCGACAATCCCGCTGCCGGAATCGCGTACCGCAAACGAGGCGACAACTCCGGCTCTGATGGCTGGATCGCAAAAAACGGAAACGGACCCGTCGATACAGGCCGAAACTCCGGCTTTGCATCCACCGCAAAGTCGAGCATCAAATGCCCCCCTTCGTGCGCAACAAAACCAGTGACCACACCCCCAAGCAACCACAACCAATCTGTAAAACGTCGAAAATCAGCCTCGGGAAGCGCGCGGACGGAACGCGGACACAGCAGCCCGAAACACAGAACCGCTATCTGACACCACAGCACACGGGTTTTCATCCAGGTGCTTTTCCCATACTTCCCCCCGTCCGCAAAGTGCAATGAGATCCGGCCCACAGACCACTTCATCGGTCGTTACAAAATCGTGACAAACTCGTGTTCCTACTGCGACAGACTTCCGAGTGCAGTATGGGCGTGTCGCAAGCAGCACTCTCTATCCAAGCCCAAAAGACCACCCTCGATCTTCACTCCCTACTTCGCAAGGTTGATCCAGCCACCTATCGCGCTGAATGGGAAGCAGACGCCCGAGCCCAACTCAACCGCATCCGAGCGCGGATTGCTTCGTTGAAAGAGGCCTTACAACAAACCCCCAAAACGCCCCAAGTGACTCCTCTGTCTGATTCCCTTGAGCAGCTTCTGTCTGCGCTCCAACGAGCAGAGGAGTTTCAAACCGCTTCTCCCAAACAGTATTGGGCCGCATTCCTACACGAGGTCCATCCTGCCTATGAAAAACTCGCCGCCTGGCTTCGCACCGCCCATGTCGTCTGTCCCAGCCTGCGACCCACCAACTACTATCGAAATCTGTTTCATGTAACTTCGGCGTTGGTCGCGTTGGGAGTCGTGGCGCTCGCCCCATCCCAGGGCTTCATCATCTTTCCCGCCGCCTGCTTTTGTCTGACCGCGTGGAGTCTGGAAATCGGACGTCGCTTTTCCCCCCATCTCAATGATCGCTTGATGCGCTTTTTCGGAAGAGTGGCCCACGTTCATGAGCGCCATCGCGTCAATTCCTCGACGTGGTACGCGACCGCCCTCCTCCTACTGTCTGTCTTCACCACTCCCGCAGTCTCTGCCTTTTCCGTAGCCGTTTTGGGAATCGGAGATCCCATCGCCGCATTGATCGGAAGACGCTATGGGAAGACCCCTCTTCGCGCAGGGCGTTCTTTGGAAGGAAGCCTTGCATTCTTTTGTGCTGCGTTTCTGGTGTCGCTCCTCATTGCAACCGTTGCACTTCCTTTGGGATTGCCCCAAACGCTGTCTGTCGCGCTCGCGGCTGCCGCTGTGGGAGCCCTTACTGAACTCTTCTCAACGCACCTTGATGACAACTTCACCATTCCCATCGCCGTCGCCATCGGCGTACAAAGCTTCCTCTATTTTGCCTAATATCTAGTTCCCATCCAGATACGTAGCCCGAAGGTCTATTTTCCGCCCTTCCCTTTTCGAGGGAGTTTCGATGGTTCAGTCCCGGAAGCCTTATCGCTTTCTTTGAGAGAACCGGAGACTACCTCTGGAGTTCTGTTCACATTTTGCGAACGGATCGTCTCCTTTCCTTTCTCTGTATGGGTCTCCTTCCGAGTCTCCGTTCGCGGTTGGCTCGCTCGCCCAACAACAAAACCGCCCCCTATCCCGGCGATCAGAGAAGCAGCCGCCACGATTTTCCAAGGGTTCCTTACCGCTGCGCGTGGTCCTACCGTGTTGGCGTTGTTCTGGGCAGCCAACAGCGTCGTAGGTGCTGCAACCGAAGCCGGCACCGGCGCTCCATTCCGAACCTCCTCCTTCGCCAACTCCCCCCGCGAAAGGAAGCCCACCAACGCCTGTTCCGCTTGTCGCATGGTCATGCGTAGCGTCGCGTTCTTTTGAAGCAAGGACATCACAAAGTCCGCAGCCGGTCCCCACAGGTGAGGCGCAAACATACTCACCGGCTTCGGAGGTTCACCACAATGTGCCCGCATCACCCTTCCCATTTCCCCCACAAAAGGGGGAACCCCTGCGAGCATTTGATACATCAAGATGCCCAGCGAATACACATCCGTACGCCCATCAATCGAATCCAACCCAAGACACTGCTCTGGTGACATGTACGTCGGGGTCCCCAAAGTCATCCCTGCCGAGGTTCGCCGTTCCGAAGAATCCAAAAACCGCGCCAAACCAAAATCCAAAAGCTTGGTCCTCTCTCCCCCATCCACATCCGGGTCCCTCACCAAAAAAACATTCTCCGGCTTCAGGTCTGTCAATCCGAAACGTGCTTCTTCGACGGGAATAGGGTTGATACGGGATGGAAAAGGTGGATTGTAGGTTCACATGGATGACATACTCATCTCATTGAGTATTACATTATCACATTTCAAACATATCATATCTATCTTCTTTACACAGAACTTCGTTGTTTGAGTGTTAAACATATAAACCACATTCAGGCACAAGTCTGTGGAATATGAGTTTGGCATACTTACACCACTTTACATACATTGAAAGTGACTTAAAGACTAGGCAATGGTCGTATAACGATTCTGTTGTACTCTTGGTCTGCAACAAAAAGCTGATGGTCAAACGCGGCGATTTGTGTTGGAACGGACAGCCGTTCAATAGAGGGGAGTGCTGCACTGTTGGGAGCGGAACCGAGAAAACTGGTCTGCCCTAATACACCATCCGCAGGAATGCCATTTTCTGACGGAAACGCATTCCAATACAGAATTCGGCTTTGTCCTCCACTTGACACATAGATACGTCCTTGATTGACGATCACTCCTAGAGGGGCTTCACAAAGGTGTTGATCGGGTCTTGTGTAGCTGGTGACAAAATCAATCTGACACAGAACGCTGTTTCCCGGAATGCCGCTTGCGGTGGGAATGGCGTTCCACACCAAAACGCGATGGTTGGCGCGATCTGCCACCAGAAGTTTTCCGTCATATGTGGTGACACCGCGAGGGCTATACAGAGACTTGGCAGACAAGCCGCCGCTGTTCGCTGTGACCGTCACAAAATCCGCTTGTCCCAACACGATCTTGGCGCTCGATCCCTGGGTCACAGGAGACGGAAACAACAGGACCCTGTGGTTTCCGGTGTCAGACACAATGAGCTGTTCTCCCATCCAAGAGAGTCCGCTGGGCACACGGAATCCAGAGGTACCTGCGGATGCCAATGCCGATGTACAGCTCGTCTGTCCCAAACAAATGTCCGCAGGCTGATTGTTTTGAGTGGGAAACACATTCCAGATCAGAATCCGGTTGTTGCCTGAATCAGCAACAGCGAGTCTCCCATTGAATAAAGAGATCCAGTTCGGACTGGACAATCCCGATCCAGAAACCGCCCCTGTTCCACCGTTCTGGGTACTCTGTTGAAAGTCTGTTTGTCCCAACACCAGATCAGGAGGTTGCGTTCCATCGACCGGAATTTTCTTCCAAAGGAGTATGCGATGGTTTGTGGTGTCTGCGAGCGCCAGACGTTCTCCATCGGTATCGACTCCTTGCGGTCCCACAAACTGCAAAGGGCCGCGAGCGGGGGCGACGTTCGGTAAGACAGATCCTGCATTGGGTTGTCCCAAAATCACATCTGCATTGGCCCCTGAAACGGTCGGCAACGTGTTCCACAGAAGAACGCGATGATTTGAATAGTCTGCAACGGCAAGTCTCTTCCCGTCGGTGGCAACACCAATAGGACGGTTCATGGTGGCTGCGGTTGCCGGCCCCCCTTGGTTGGGACTTCCGCTGGTCATGTTGGGTTGTCCCAACACCAGATCCGCCGCAAGGCCAAACATAGGAACCGTCGTGATCGGATATCGAACGACGCGATTGTTTGAAAAATCTGCGACAAACAGAAAGCGAGGGGTGGATGGTGCAACCGCAGCGCCTGACGGAGTATACAGTGTGGTCGCAGAGAGGGGGCCACCCGCGTTCGGACTGATTGCGGTGAAATTCGATTGCCCAATCACGGCGGTCGCCTTCGCCCCGTTTGCGAACATCGCATTATCAAACACCTGGATTCGGTGGTATCCAGAATCAGGAACAAACAGCTGAGTTCCATCTGTGGAAAGACCTCGAGGATGATTCATTCCTGAGTCTGTTGGACTTGGAATGTTACTCACAAAGTCAGTCTGTCCGGCTACAAACGAAGCCGATGTCTGTCCACCGGCAGGAGGCGTCGTAAATCCCAAGAGACGCGCGTTGTGATAGTCCGAAACAAAGAATCTTCCAGTCGGACCAAAGGCTGCAAATGGAAGTGTGATCCCACGCGGACTTGGATCAGGGGAACCAGCATTGGGCGAGGCGTTTTGAAAATTGCTCTGCCCCCAAATGCGAACCGCAGGAATGGGACCGCGCGTGGGAGCTTGCATGGGAATTTGACCCCAAAACAGCACGCGATACGCCTGCCCATCGCTGACTGCAAGTTGGGTTCCGTCTGTTGACACAGATACCGGCCACCCAAGACTTCCTTCGTTGACACCACCATAGGGGCCGCTACTGGATGTGTACACATCGGGTTGTCCCAACACGGCATCGGCTGGGCGATTGCTCGTGGGAACGTCGTTCCAGATCAACACACGCCGGTTCCCAGAGTCTGCGACAATCAACTTCGTTCGCAAAGGATTGCTCACATCGGGAACGAAGAGCACGGAATAGGGGTTTGTCAATCCATACGCCAAACTCGCGTTCATGACCGTATCGATCTGTCCCAGTACGAAGGCGCGCGTCATGCACTGTCCAGTTGCGCCATCGCAGGCTTGGTCTTGCGAACAGATGGATGGATCTGTTCCACAGTGCTTGGGAATACAAATCCGAGCAGTGGCATCGCAGGTTTCGGTGGGAGAACACGAGAACGGATCTTCGATGCAATCCGCAATTTTTTCGCAACGCTGGCTGACCCGATTGCACTGATATCCAGTCTGGCAGTTTGTTTCGGATAATACGCAATTTGCAGGATTTGATGTGATAAACAGGTCACATCCTGGCGATATAATTGCTAGAATACAAAGAAGTTTTCGCATGAACCACCGATATTACAGCCATGTGATTCTGTTGGATTAAAAGCCAATGAAAAGTCACATGTATCTATGTTATTTTCCCTCAATGAAACTGCGCATAGATTGCTTGCCTCGATCAACTTGAAGGCCTTCTTTTCGTATCAATCGGTTGAGTTGATCACGCGAAATATCCAGTGCATTGGCCGTGCGCGTGATGTGCCACTTTTGCTCATCTAAAGCACGCCTCACTTCATCTATCGACGGAAGAGGACGCGGAGATGAGCGTTTTGCCGAATCGATCCGAGCAGGCCGTGCGGCTGTTTCTGGTTTAATTCCTGACCCAAGCGGCATAATGATGTCGTGGTCACTTTCCGACATCGCTTGACCGAGCAAAAACATCACCTCAGAGACATGTGTTTTATAATTGTGATGGATAAGTTGCTCGACGAGTTGTGGATGAACCATTGGATATCCATTTACGATGAATCTGGAAGCATCCACGTCGTCGGCTTCAGCCTGCTGTTTCAGCAAATGGCGTATCAATAAGGGGATATCTTCTTTGCGAGAATTAACCCCTGGAACGCGGATTTCGCGTTGAAAACGACGCTTGAGTTCATACCGCATCTGTTCGGGTCGATTCGTGGCTCCAATCAGACGGAAGTCTGACTGCTGAAGTCTATTCTCCTCTCCCAAACGAAAGTACTCCCCATTGTGCTCTGTTACGCGAAGAAACAACGGCTGGACTTCCTCGGGCATGTCTCCGATTTCATCGAGAAACAGAGAAGACCCATGTGCCGATCCAAGCAACCCCGCACGTTCCTCCATGCCAGGGTTGGGAAAGTTTTTTTTGTTTCCAAACAGAAGCGCAGAAGCCAAGCTGGGAGGAATCGCGGCGATGTTGTCTGCCACAAGTTTCCGATGCGCGCGATTCGACAGCGAATGGATCGCTTGGGCTGCCAACTCCTTGCCGCAACCACTCTCCCCCACGACCAGGACGTGATAACTTGTACGCGCACACGCAGCGATCCGATCGCGGAGTTTCCACATGATTGGACTCTCCCCGATCATTCCATCTCGATCGGGCTCGCCAAAAGGGGGAACACGATCCACAGGGTATGCTTTCAGCCCAGGAGCGATAAGGGGACGATACGTACAATACAGGAGAAGTTGATTCCTAAGATAAAGGGTGTCTCCCGAACGAACGATTGCTTCTCGCACGACTTGGCCATTCACAGACAAACGACAGCGACCAATGTTGCGAACCAACAGAGAGTCAGTTCCAACACGGATGGCGAGCTGTCTCCGGGAAAGAGACTCTCCGTGCAGGATACTGCTACCCCTTTCAGTCTCTGAGCTGAAGCCCAGACCCTGTGGTCGTTGGCGAAAGAAAACCACGGGTTCTCCCTGCATGTCTGCTTCAGGAAGGAGTTCGCCGTTAGGGGTGATCCCAGAACCCAAAGGGAGTCTAGCTATTGCCCCCGAATTTTCTAACAAGTTCGTCGGGTCTCGTCCCAAGATGTGCTCCGGTTTCTCGGGGTAGAGCAAACCGGTTTCTCCAACGCGATGGGGTTCGCGTGCGGACCATGCAATCACCAGAGCCAGGCATTCTGCTCGTTGAGAGTGCTCAGTATCCATGGGTAACTCGGGTCCCGTGATGGCGGATGGGGCACAAGTACGGTGCTCACTACTCAATGCGGTCTCCTACGCTTGAAATCGGTGCCTAGACAGCCATGAATAGGCAGAAAACTACCGAGCTTCAACCAGAAGCAACCAACATGCCGGAAAGCCTTGTTACCGATTCAAAGCCGTCCATGACACTGGACGTGGTGCGTCAGTGTGACGTGTTGCTCTACGCGATGCAAGGCCTGACTTCTGTTGGATCTTCACGCCCAGCCGCCCCACGTTCGATGGTTTCGCAAACGCGAATTGCCCGGAAAAAGACCTCACTTTCTTCATGAGCACCTCCCCCCAACCAGTGTGCGCACAATGCGCGCACACTGTGCGCACAACATCGAGCGCACACTCGAAATGTGGGCGTTGGGAATGCCCAGAGGCAGGTCGCAACCTGAACCTGCCTCGATGTGCATAAGACCGCAGCGGTTGTTTGGCACCGGGCTTGCTCTTTCTCGCTTCCGCCAAAGGTCGGTCCCCTGAATTGGGCCGAAGAGGTACGGCACGACGTGGACAGCAACACCCCCACAAACCAGCCTCCTGACCCAGTGATTGGATCGTTGGTGGGTCGATATCGAGTCGTGCGAAAAATCGCACAAGGGGGAATGGGAGCCGTTTACGAAGCCCTGGACACAGACAACCAACAGAGAGCCGCAATCAAAGTTCTGCTTCCTGAATTGAGCAGTCGCCCGGAGGCCGTGAATCGTTTCTTCCTGGAGGCAAAAGCGACCGGAATGGTGCAGCATCCGTCCCTCGTGCGCATTTTGGAGCACGGAAAAACAGATCTGGGGGAAGCGTTCATCGCGATGGAGTATCTCGACGGGAGGTCGCTTAGACAAGCTCAGGATGAAGCATACTTAGGAACCAGTGCCACAGAGATCGTGTCGCAGATGGCCTCTGCACTGGCTGCGGCACACGCAAAAAGAATCATCCACCGTGATTTGAAGCCGGAGAATGTGATTCTGGTGCAGGACCTGGATGCAACGTGCGGGAAAAGAGCGAAAATCCTAGACTTTGGGATCGCAAAGCTTCTACCCGACGAGGGGACACGTCCCGATGGGAACGCAGCAACGCGAACGGGGACACTCCTTGGCACACCCATGTACATGTCCCCTGAACAATGTCGTGCGTCTTCCCCTCCTGATGAAAAAACGGATGTCTATTCCATTGGAATCATTCTGTATGAACTCTTGTATGGTGAACCCCCTTTTGTATCGGACTCTGCTGGTGAACTGTTTGCGTTGCAGATGTTTGGCACTCCGCCTCGTTTGAAGGACAGAGTTCCCCATGTCGTTGAATCTCTCGACGCACTCGTTCATCGTTTGCTGGACAAACAACCTGCAAATCGCCCGTCGATGGCCGAGCTTGTGGACGCGCTGACCACCATCCCCCAAACGGGTCTTTCGGATGGCTCCATTTCCGAACGCCCTTGCCTTGGCTACACCAACCAACAACGAAAAGTAACGGAACCAGTCGGCCTCCTTGAATCTCAATTGACGACGGGAAATCGGGCAAGCAAGCGTGGCGAATTGATTCAGACCGGCTCTGCCCAGAGAGAACGTACAACGCCATCACTTCTGTTGATCATGCTTGCAGTTCTTGTGGTTCTTGCGGGGTTTTTCTTCGCCCAAAAGAAAAGTCAACCTCCTCTTCCGAGCCCTCAAACGACTACTAATCCATCGGAAAAGCCCTTTCCACTGGTCCTGCCTGATCTGAGCCAATCGGTTATAGAACCAGAACATTTGGATGTAAAAAACGATTCACACAAGGTTCCTTCCGGCGGGACAATAGACCACAAAAAGACAAGCGGAAAGGGACCCAAACCTGGAAAGGGAGGACGAAGAAGGGATTCCGAAGCAACGACGGATGGGAAGGTACAAGTGGATTTGTGGAAGTAATACGATGTCCACGAAGAGTCCTCTTGCACACATTGTACAGACGACAGTGTTTGTGTTCTCTCTTTGCGAAATCCCGCAGGCACACTGCGCGGCACAGGAGGAAGACCTAGCGGCGAAGGGGGAAGGCTTTGCATCGGCGTATGAGGCCGCACGCAAAGCGTACAGCAGTGGAGACTACCAAGCTGCAATCCCCTTTTTGCAAGCGGCGTATGCGGTGCGCCCTCTTCCGGCGCTGCTGTACAACATAGGTCAAGCGTACCGCAAACTTGGAAAGTGGAGCGAGGCTCATGTGTACCTCGAATTGTACCGGAAGGTACATCCGGGAATGACTCCCGAGACAGCCGCAGAACTCGATGCACTCCTTGTGGAAGCGCGTGAAAAGGAACGGCTTGCGAATGCTCCGCAGGTGATCGAGAAAACGAAACTCTTGTACGTTGCCAAAGAGAAACCGATGCCAATTTGGTTGCGCCCCCTTGGTGTGACGACGGGTCTCCTAGGCCTTGGTGCAATCGGCATTGGGGGTGGTATGTTGGGACTTAACGGAACATGTACGCGCGATGCAATAGCCCCTGCTCTGGTCTGTGAACAGGTGTACTCAACGCGCTCGTTAGGAATTGGTCTCGTAGCGGGTGGAAGCGCTGCTCTCCTTATGGGTGTGCCGACGTTCTCCTTCTCATTTCGCAGGCCCTCGAAGTCGGTGTTGGAACAGAGTTCAGAACCTGTGAAACCATTGCCCAGTTTGCAACCTCTGTTTCTGCAAGCCAAACAGGAAGACACCGCTGCCCCTGCGAAAAGACAGGTGCCATCAGTCGTCCCGATCCTTCCACTCTACATTCCCCCTCATGTTCCAGTCGTAGAGCCACCACCGTCGCCGTTGACAGATTCCCCTGAAGTTGAACCTCCTCCTTCCGGCAAGAGAAAGCACAGGAGACGATTCCCTCGTTGAGTGTTCCCAACATGTAGCTTGATCAAGGAGACTAGTCATTTTGGAGAAACAGATTGGTCCGTATCAAATTGTCCGATTGATCGGAACAGGGGGAATGGGCTCTGTCTATGAAGCATTCCATCCGCAAATCGAACGACGTGCCGCGATCAAGACATTGGCCAAAGAACTTCAGCAAGATCCCGAATTTGTACAGCGCTTTTTCAACGAAGCGCGAGCCGCAAACATCATCAATCATCCCAGCGTCGTCAATGTATATGACTTTGGCACGACGGAGGAGGGTGCTCCATACATTGTGATGGAGTACCTGGAAGGAGAAACCCTGCGGCAGCGGATGACCAAGGGAGGTTCAATGGACCCGATGCAGGCCATGAAGACCTTTCGTCAAATTGCATCAGGACTCCAAGCCGCACATGCCAAAAAAATTGTGCATCGGGATCTCAAGCCCGGAAACGTACTGATTGTTGCAGACACCGATGGACCAGACGGTGAGCGGCCCAAAATCCTCGATTTTGGAATCGCAAAACTCGCCACAAGCGCAACCGCACAACCCCTGACACGAATGGGGGTGTCGATGGGAACGCCAGCATACATGTCTCCCGAATTGTGCAGAGATGCTCGTGAAGTTACCGATCGTAGTGATGTGTATTCCCTTGGCGTGATGTTGTTTGAGGCCCTTTCCGGTGAACACCCCTTTGTAGAAGCCATGAAGGCGGACAGCGCGATGATGGCATCGCACATCGGCCAAATGCCGCCTGCACTTGAAAGCAAAGTTCCAGGTCTTCCCGCAGAGCTTTTGGGACTCGTCAACAGAATGCTCGCCAAACAGCCGGATTCCCGCCCAAGTGCAGCAGAAATCGCTGCGACCCTGGGTCGTTTGAGCGGATCAGTCACAGGTCTCATTCCTATTCTGGATACAAGTCCGTCACATCTTCCATCCCTTCCGATGGGGAATCCAACCTTTGGTCTTCGGCAAGACGCAGAAGGGGGATTTTCGATGCTCTTGCGCCCACTTTCGGAAAATCGTGGGGTCGCAATTGGAGCAGGTTTGCTTTTGCTCGTAGGACTTCTGGGAATCGGGATCGTGATGCGGCTTCTGCTATCGGGACAGTCTTCTACTCCACAACAAGTACGTTGGAGCATCGACAGCGAACCGCAAGGCGCGGAGGTCTTTGACGCCATCGGACAAAGCTTGGGACAGACACCCCTTTTTCAAGTGCGAACCTATGCAAGATCCGTGGACGTTCTGTCTATCCGAAAGGAGGGATATGCAGAATTCCGCATTCCCTGTGATCGGAGCAAAGACCTCACGGAAAGAGTCGTGCTGACGGCACTCGCGGCAAACCCAAAGCCGAAAGATGCTGAAGAAACAGAAACACAGAATGTGAAGGACATCGGCAAAAAGGACAGCGGTACAACCAAACTCAAGTCCCACGACAAAAATAACAATAGGGGTAATGGAAAGGGAAAAGACAGAACGAAGAACCAACATACAAAGAGAGAACGACAAGTATTGTAGTAGTGACGCAAAGCGGGGTCGAATTTCCAGGAGGAGTACTTTGCACGGTTTGGTGGGAAGAACCACATGGTTGGGATAGCCATGCTCGGAATGTCATCAGGGTTGGCGGATGGAATGGTTCGTGGGACGAACACTGTCGCGCTGATTCTGCTCGCCATCCTGTTTGTTTCCTTCGTGATCGGGGGGATCTATCTGGTTGTCCGTCTGTTTCGAAAACGTTCACCTACGGAACGACCCAGCCAAGGAGCAGTGAACCAAGCAAACCGCAAACGGCTTCTGTCCATATGGCAGCGCTTTCTTGCACCCCTTCCTGCCAGTGTTCGCGTCGCACTCTCGGACTATGATCACTTTCTGGTCTTTGGTGATCCTGGTGTTGGCAAGAGTGCGCTCATCAGTCGGCGTGTCGATTGGCAGAGCCAAGCCAGTCAGTTCCTCCCAAGTTATACGGCTGACCCCCTTTTGCAGATTTATTTGGGTAGTCGGTGCGTGATACACGAAGTTTCCTCAACACTGCTTCAATCGGCCAGCAGAGAAGCGCACGATGGTTTCCGAAAGTTGTGGAAAACGTCGCTTCCGTCCGCACAAATCCCGACGGTACTCATCGTTCTCAAGGTCTCTGTGCTGTCCACAATGAGTCCCGATGTTTTGCGACAACAAGCCAAGCTGATTCGGGGAAAAATCAATCTGCTTACAGAGATCTATGGGGCACCGATTCATACTCGTTTATGCCTGACGAACATGGAACGGATTTCGGGGTATTCGGAATTTTCGCGCTTTTTGCACAAAAACAAAATTCCACTCGTTCTGGATGCCGGTGGCGACGCGCAGAGCAGTTTGGGGGCCGCTCTGCAAGGATATGAGAAACACCTGCCGCGCGCACTGACGACCATGCCGGTGGGTCCGTTTGAAGCCAGCATTGAGATACTGCATTCAGCACAGGAATTGATGACGCCTGTGCGCGCATTTATCACAGCACTTGTCGAGGGTGCAGTAACCTCTGTTCGGCCCGATGTACAGGCTGTGTACTTCTTCTCTCTTGCATCGGATGAAGAGGTTGGGAATCCGTTTGATCCGGTGTTAGCCAAGGGAACGCGAGCGCCCGGCTTCTTTACGCGAATCTGGCGCTGGTTTTTGGCGCTGGGCATTCGACCCTTGCATACGTTGCTGAGTCTTCTTCTTTTATTCGGGGGGGCCTTTCCGATTTGGTACTTAACACACAGGCACGCGCACAAAGTAAAGCTGGCCACCGACGCAACCGAGGCGTTTGAGAGGAGTGTGAGGCGGGCTCAGGAATCGCTGTCTTCACCGCGGGAATCGGATGTGGTTCGCCGCAGTGAACGGGAAGCCGCTCAGGCTCTCGATCATTTTCGTCAAGACGAGCAGCGTTTTCGTTTGTTCCGTTTGCTGGCACGAAAGGAAAAAGCGGACGCAGAACAGAGTTTTGTGGAGGGATTGCGGCAAGGTTATCTGCGACCGGCGCTGGAATCGGGTGTGCGTCAACGTGCAAGGGACAAAATTCTGTATGCACTTGCGGCGCTGTATGCCGCAAAAGGAACCGCCCTCGGAACTCTTTTGGATACGCAGCGCAGCGATTTTTCAGAAACGTTGTCTCTTCCAGTGGATCTGCTGACAGACTACGTTGCAAACAGTCCGGTAGCCTGGAAAGACAAGGCTCTGCTCCTCTTGCCGCCGATTCCTACCGAATCCGCGAAGTACCCCGTGACGGATCTTCGCCCGTGGCAGGAGTATGTACAAACGATCGCGCACGCGATTTTGCAGCCTTCGATTTCCAACGAACAACTCGAGAACTTGCGAAAAAAGACCCTGAATCTGCGCGAAACAATCGAGCGTGTGCGACGAGCAAGCGTGTTGCGCCGCGTCTATCAAATGTTGGCAGAGGAAACCCCGCTCGACATGAACAAACTGTTTGGGGGAGATGCAGGAGTCCTCCTCCCTGAACCTTGGCTGGTGGACAACCTGACCAACTTGGAACTCCTTTTGCGCTTGATCGAAGAAAGTAGCGCGCAATCCGGCAAACACAGGCACATGAGTCTTTATCAACTCTTGCGCTACGTGAATGCACTGTCGTCTGGAGAAGAGAAACGAACAGGTGTCTCTGCGATAAGATCCACACTCCCCCAAGAGCCCACGCATTTTGCATTTCCGAATGGAAAAATCCTGGAGATCAGCGAACAGGGGTGGCTGGATCTTCTTTTGCGGAGTCGAAAGCGGTGGCTATTGTCCCATCACATTCACCATGTTCATCAAGGCGGGCATTCCCATTCCCATACAAGTCGAGAAACGTGTTGCCGCTGTGTGTCCGAACGGAAGCGAAAAAGAGGGGAATGTGTCCCTTGTGACGATGCGGGAAAGAGCAGTCGCGATCGATCGTGTCGTCCGTCCAGGCACAGCCACGATATGCCACCCTTTAGCCACGAGGAACTCCGACCACGGATTGCACATCTTTTGAGCACCGGAGAACTCCCTGCGGATGATTTGGGAGACGAATACAACCGAACGGTGTTTGACCATGAAGTCCTTCCATTGGTGCGCGAATTGCGGAGGGCTGTTGCGGAAAGCAAGGCGCTTGGACCCGAGGACAAAATCCGACTCACACACTTGGTTCGGAATGAGATCGAGGGGTATGCAGACAAGTACTGCAAAGGACTGTCCCGATACTATTTGAGCTATCACTTTCACATTCGAGGGAGCGGCCATTCCGTCGAGGATGTTCATACCGCGTTGCTAGACATCGTGAAACCCGGCTCCCGTTTTGTGGCGCATGTACAAACCGTGGCGGAAAACGCAGCCTTGTCGGGTTTGGATGATCCGTTTTTGAAACCGCTGGCAGTCTGTCTTGCGGAATTTGAACCCCTGGTTCGGGTTGTGAATCCTGATTTGCTCAAGCGTCGTCGAGAAAAGCCGAATCCTGAAGTCCCACAAAAAGAGAAGGTGACAGAGAAGGAGACACAGAAAACGGACACTCCGCCAAAGTCCGCCGGGAAAGGGAATGACACGGTTGGGAATGGGCCAGGGAATGCGACTGTGGAAGGGAGTGACGAGAAACCGAAAGGGCTTGAACCCTATTTGTCCACGATAGCCAAATTGGCCGAGTCTTTGGATGCGCCGTGGGGCTCACACAGCAAGGGCGACGGAAAGAATCCCGACGGAAAAACAGGTCTTGCAGATCGTTTGGGACCGCTTGGTAAAAGTGCCCTCTTGATGTCGCAACCATCCGGTTCAGGGGATGGTTCTCCTCTTTCTGAAGCAGAGAAATTCTTGGACAAAGCAGGGATTGTGGGCGCATTCCGCAAACCCTTTATGGACCCCTTCTTGGCCGTTTACCGTCGAGGCGAAAAGGACATTGCTACGACCCTTTCCGACCACTGGAACAAAGAAGCTCTTCCAAAATTACAGACACTTCTTCAGCGTTTTCCCTTTCACGCTTCCGCCGAACGTGAGGTTGCGCCTTCTGAACTCGATGTGCTGAACGAAAGCAGTGGGTCTTTTTTCCAAGATGTTCGATCGTTTTATGAACCCGCAATTGTGCTGCAAGACGGTTTGTATCGACCACGGCGCAGCAGTTTGGGTGCCCTTCCTTTGCCTTCCGAGTTGCTCAAAACGGTGAACCAAATCGCAAAGTTGAGTCGGGTACTTTTCGACGCAAAAGGAGGCCGTCAACCACTCCGTTTGACGATTCGGGGTGTACAAGGAAAACGGGCGCAAGAGGGTGCAGGAGTACAGCCATCAGTGGCCTTTTTGCGCGTAGGAAAAAATACCTTCTATGGACTCAACCAGCGCACGACTGCGGATTCGGTATCGATCGAATGGTGGAATCAGGGGGCCGCGCTTGTGGGAATCGAAAGTACATCGAGCAAATCGGGACGCAGACACACGCAGACGTTGGAAGTGGCCGATTCTGCGTGGAGTCTGTTTCGGCTGCTGCAAAAAAGCACTGTGGAAAACGACGGGGAAAGTACGTGGCGGATTCACGATGAGGGAGCGGGAGAAGTTCAAGTGATTCGCTTTGTGATCGCGCCCGATCCCTGGTTGCTGTTTCGGGTTACATCACCATGAACCCCGCGCTGCGTCGATTTTCTTTTGGATGGTGGTGTTTGGTTGCATTGTTTTTGTTGCAAAGTGGGTGTTCGTCTTGGCGAATGTGGGTGACGGTCCAAAGCCACCAAGACACAAACCAGGGGAGGCCTCTGCATGTGCTGGTTCGGACTGTTTCTTCCGAACAATACCGCGACGAAAGTTACGCGGATGTGGTTCAGCTTGCAGTGAAGCCAGACAAGACGGTGATTCGGACTCTCTTGCTTGAACCGAATCAAAAAAGGAGGATGTTTTTGACCGTTCCCAGTGACAAATCTGTGGGGATCTATTTGCTGCTGGATTCAACGACAGGGAGCTGGAAATTGCTGCTTCCTCCACCACTTCCCTGGACGATTTCTGTTCCGCTTGGTCGAACCGGAATGATCATTCCTCAAGTCAAAGAATGTCGTTTGGGAAGGGGACTCCCATAAACGGTACATGTCTTTCCCAACAGCAAGTATGTGCGCGCAGTGTGCGCATGTTGAGCGCACAGACCACTCCCGCGTTTGTCGTCGGGATGAATGCTCTCGGCATGTCCCAAACACCGGGTTTCCCTTGCAAAGTTTTGACCGAATGCAGTGCGGCGGTGATTGGGAAGTTGGCATGGTCAGTGCTGTCACAGTCACGGTATCTCTCACCCCATAAGGAGGACACCGTGAAGTCGATTCAACAATTGATCCCGCGCTCCCGCGTCAACCTGACTTACGAAACCAATGTGCAAGGTCAGCTCAAGGAAGTGGAACTCCCGTTTCGTTTGATCGTGCTGGCAGATTTGTCGCATGGAACGTCTACCGATCGCAGTGTCGATCTGGAAACGCGCCGGCTACGCAACCTGGATGCCAAGAACATCGACGAGCTCATGGAAAACATGAAAATCCGTTTGAAGCTCGCCGCAAAAAATCACCTCGACCCCGAGGCTGGAGAGCTTGAAGTCGACATTCCCATCACGAACCGCAAGTCTTTCAATCCGGCTGAGGTCGCCAGCAACATTCCGCAGATTCGGTCGCTTCTCCTTCTGCGAAAAGTGCTCCTTGAAATGATGGCTCAAGTGGACAACCGCAAGGATGTGCGCAATCTGCTCCAACAGATTCTTGGGAATGCAGCAGAACGCGCGCAGCTGCGGAAGGAACTTGAACCCTTTGGGAATCTGAAGCTTTTGTCGCGCAAGGAGTTGGCCCCCCGAACGGTGCTTGCGTAGAAACAGAATTGGATTCCCAAACGAATATGTTGCCGTTTGAAGAGGAACCCAGCGACGGAAACAGAAACCAAAGGAGTACGTTATGGCCGAGACACCCACTGGTACCCAGACGCGCATTCTGCCTCGCATTCTGGAAGCCGCTCAACTTGGACAAGAAACCAAAAGTCTGACCCGCATGTTTTCAGACCGCTTTGTTGCTGCGCGTGAGGATGTCACGCAGGAGGAGCGTCTGCTGACCGGTTTGGCTGCGATGCTGTGCAACCTGGATGAGTCTGCAGAGCGAATCGAAAAGGGCAAAGTGCTCGAGGTCGTGCGCCAGATTGACCAGACGGTGAACGATCAGTTGAACGAAATTCTGCATCACCCTGTTTTTCAGGATCTGGAAGCCACCTGGCGCGGAATCAATGGTCTTGTGGAAACCACCAATTTCGAATCCAACATCCAGATCGCGTTGCTCGACGCCAGCAAGGAAGAACTGCACCAGGATTTTGACTCGAATTCCACCGACGTGTTCGCCGGCGCGCTGTTCAGCAAAGTCTACAAGACAGAGTACGACCAGTACGGAGGCAAACCCTACGGATGTTTGTTGGGTATTTATGAGTTTGATACGTCCCCTGCCGACCTGTTCTGGTTGCGGAATATGTCCAAGGTGGCGGCAGCGGCACACGCGCCGTTTTTGACCTCTGTGAAACCACAGTTTTTTGGTTGCAAAGACATCGAGGAAGTCGAGGCCATTCGCGACCTGGAGGGTGTTTTCAGTCAACCCAAATTCGGTCAATGGTTGGCCCTGCGGGACACCCCCGAAGCCGCATACGTCGGCCTGGCTTTCCCTCGGTACGTGATTCGTCTGCCCTGGAACCCGGAAACGAATCCGAGCCCCGGACTTCAGTTTGTGGAAGTGACTCGCGGACAACGACAAAACTACCTGTGGGGAAACTCTGCTTTGCTGTTGGCGCGCAACCTGATCCGCTCCTTTGAACAATCCGGTTGGTGTCAGTACATCCGCGGACCAGGGGGCGGCGGACATATCGCGGGTCTTCCAGTCGATACCTTCAACGTCCGTGGAGAATCAGAAGTTCGGATTCCGATCGAGATGTACATTCCCGACTACAGGGAATTGGAGTTTACCCGTTGTGGAATTGCGTCCCTGGTACATCGCAAAGGCACAGCAGAAGCCGTGTTCTTCAGCGTCCCCGCAATCAAGCTTCCCAAGGAATATCGCGATCCGAAGGACACCGAAAATTCCCAACTGGTCACAAACCTGGCGTACACGTTCTCTGTTTCGCGAATCGCCCACTACTTCAAGAGCATCGTGCGCGACAACATCGGCGACAATTCAGACGACAAATCCCTGAAGGAACAACTTACGAGCTGGCTGTCGCGCTACGTAACCACGGCGGTGACTCCGAACGACGTCACCATGCGCCGCTTTCCATTCAAGGCCTGCGCTGTGAAGGTGGACGCTGTGCCTGGTCGCATCGGCTTCTACGATTGCAAGGTTTCCATTTTGCCGCACATCCAGTTTGAAGGAATGGACATCGAACTCAAGCTCGAAAGTCGGCTGGGATAACGACTCCCTTTTCTTGCAGACGTACAAGCACAACGAAGGAGAACACACATGTTTGTATTTGACAAACGACTGTCACCCGAACAAGCAATCAATCACAAACCCAACTCGCGCGCACCATTTGGTTATATGGCCAAATTTGATTTGTCACTGATCGTCACCCCCTTCATCATCGCCTGCAAAGATCCGAGTCTGGCTGCGGCGGCGCCAGCAGCGGCGGCGGGAGCGGGTGGGGCCGAGACCGCTGGGCAGGTCAATGCGGTGGCTCTGTTGACGCGAGTGCGCTGGGACTTGGGAGCGACTGATCCCATTATCCTAGAGGGACTTGTTCCCATTATGCTCAAACAGACGCTGGTCAATCTGTTGTACGCAAGTCTGACAGATATCAGTGTAGACTTTGCAGTGAAAGTCTTTGAATACGATCCACTCTCAACAGCCAAGAAATACTATGCATGCTTTGATGCACCACTCTTGAAAGGCAAAGTCTTAAAGGAAGGGGACCGCGAGCTGGCGATCGACCTCAACGACAATGACGACCTGTCTATCCAAGACAACTCTTTCTATGCGTTTTCGATCAAGATCGTCCCCGCAGGTCTGAATCAGTCGATCATCTTGGCTGCGAAAGACAAGGCACCGATCACCAAGATGTGGGGCCGCACAAACCCCACGTAGCCATCGCCATGAGCCACCTCAAAATCGCCCCTGTTCGTTGGTTTCTTGGGCAGACTGTGTTGCCCGAACACTTGCGTGCCCAACAAGCGACCTCCTTTGCGCAGGCCGACCTCCGTACGCGCTTTTTGGGACGCCCCTGTTACGGGGTGGCGGAACTGTCCTTTTCTGAACCCCTGCTGGAAGACGGGGTGTTGAGTTTGAGCGCACTCACGATCCTCCTTCCAGATGGACAGATCGTGAGTGTGCCGGGCAATGCGATCGTATCTCCCCTCTCTCTCAAGGCCACTTCAGCGACCTACCTCCCTGTCTATGTTCACATCACAGATGAGGAGCTGGGCCGCGAGGGGAACCGCACCTACGATTCCGATCCTCGCGTCGTGGAGCGTGTCCTGCACCGCGCCTACTTAAGCATCAGCGACAAACACGAACGCGCTGTCGGCTCGCTGAAACTGGGCGATTTTCGCAAAGAAGCCGACGGAAGTTGGAAACTCGCAAATACCTACGTTCCCCCATTTTTGCAAGTGAACACGACCCCATATTTGTTTCAACCCCTGTCGGATCTTGAAACCCGTTTGACCAATCTGGAACCGCAAATGGTGGCCCAGCTTCAAGACACGTTTTTGCGTCCCGAACGCTTGCAAGCGATGCGTCGCTGTCTGGCCCTTTTGTACGAAACCTTGTCCACGCTGGCTGATCTAAAGCACCACGTTCCTTTGCATCCATACGACCTGTTTGTTGTTCTGCGCAGGCTCCTTTTGGAACTCTGTACTTTTCATGAAGTCGTTCCAGATCATCCTTCTTTTCCTTATCGACACGACGAATTGGCTATTTCGTTTTTCAGTTTGCTATCAGAACTGAATCGACATTTGCGTCCGGTGTACACGCGATCGACACATCTGCGCTTCGTCAAGAACAATGGTCTGTTTTCGCTGAGCGGTCTTCCCGAAGAAGTGAAGGACTCCCAAGAAGTTTACCTGTTGATCCAACGCGCGACCTTGCATGAACGGATTGATCTGGCCGAGGTCAAAGTGTCGTGTACGTCCCGCCTTGCGCTCGTACACCGTTTGGTGTTGCGGGGTGTCCCTTTCAAACATATGGAAAGACCCCCTTTTCAACATACTTTTGGCCCAGAGGTCGATTTTTATTTGTTGCAAGGGGGCGAAGAATGGAACCACGTTCTGCGCGAGTCTGCTGTCGCTTTCTACGTCCACCCGGTTCTTGAAAAAGCCAACGCATTTCTGTTCTGGCGCTAGGTTTTCACTGAATGATGAGGGGGAGAAACCGTGTCGTTTTTGAATCGCTTTTTGCCGGACGCACCCAAGGATACAGAGGCACAAAGCGTGGTGCGGAATCTAGACCATGTGCTCAATGCGCGCCGGGGCTTTGGTTCACTCCTTCACAGCTTTGGCACCGCAGACTACTTGAAGGAATCGGGCGGAAGTGCCGCCACACAGACTCTTCTGCGTGAAATCAACGACACCATCGCAACGTACGAACCCAGGTTGCGCGTGAACAGTCTAAAAGTACACGGCAGAGACAACACACTTCGGCTTTACATTGAGCTGCAAGGCACCATCCTGTCTAGCTATTGGGGGTTCCCCTGTCAGTTGCTCATTCGCTTTCATACACCTAGCGGGAGTGTGACTGTGGAGCTTGTGCATGGATCGTAAACACCCCGGACAAGAGCCAGATACCCTCGAAGAAGAGCTGGCCAAAGAGACCCCTACATTTCACGAACAGCTGAGTTTTGTGTTTGAAATTGTGCAAGTGGTTCCTCCGGCAGTGTTGCCTGCACCCCCGCCCGTTCCGCTTGTACTCACGGAACTCGATAACATCGACTTGGCAACGAAGCCTCCCCACAAACCGCCGCCCGGTGCGGTGAAGCCGGGCAGTCCCATCATGCCCCCTTTTTTGGGACAACTTCCTCCCATTAAGATTGAAGGACACAACATCACACACCTCTCTCTTGACATGGCCACCCATGGTTTCACGGGGCGGATGCGTTTTCGGATGTCCGACACAAAACTCCTTGGCGACATCAAGGATACCGACAAAGTAGCCAAGGCGTTTGCGGGCAACAACATCTTGATGCTCAAACTGTGTTTGCGTCCTGTGTACAACGATCTGAAAGCCGTGCCCCCTTTAACCCTTGAAATGGTTCCTCAAATTGTCGGAGCGATTCCCACGATGCCCGTCGTCGTGCCCATCAGTCCGGCGATTGCACAGGCACTCCAGGCTCTTCAAGGACTTCCAGCGGCAGTTGCGGCGGCCATTCAGCAGCAACGGGCAATCCTTCAGCAGAGTCTACTTCAGAATCAACGTGCGCTGCTGCTCATGCAGGAACAGGCCGCGTCTCTTTCGGGAAATCTCTCCCTTTTGCTGGTCGTTCCTCAACCCCCTGAAACCATCGCTGCTGCGACCCAACTGATCCAAGCCCAGTTGGCCGGCAATGCCGCCGGGCAAGCGCAGCTCTTGAAAGAGAGACAGGTACTTCTGGAACAACTCGCAAGACCGATTCCCCCCCCTGACATCAGCGTCGCATTGAAGTCTTTCCAGAATGTTGCGCCTCCGGGGGTCCTTCCCCCGAAATTGGTTCCGATTGTTGCGCCGGTTCCTGCCATGGTGGGAATCCCGCAACTGCTGGAACCAGGACTTTCACCGAACGGCCCTTTGGTTCCCATCGAGATGCTGCTTACGGCGGTCATCACCTCGCACACGGTCTGTCAACATACAAGCCGCGAAGCCAATGATCTAATCGTCTCTGTCCGTGAATATGCGATTGAGTTTTGCGACCCCGCGCAAGCTTTGTGGAAGCAACATTTTCCCATTGAGCTGTACACGAACACATCAATGTCCCAGGTGATCAAAAAGAACGCCAATTTGCTCATCAACGTGAAGGTGAAAAGCATCCCCCTTTCGCTTCCACAAGACCAGATTTTCCTCAATCTGAATCGGCAACACTCCGTTACCGAGCGCGCGAGTTTTTATGACTGGTTGGTCTGGCGGCTCGACGAGATGGAGCACACCCTGACCTACGATTACTCACAGAACATCTACGTCATCCAGGAGCGCCCCCGTCGTCCCAAACCGTTCCAGATTTTTGCAAGAGACATCGCGAAAATCGTCACAACGGGAACCATGGGACGCTTTTATGAGGAGCGACTTAGGAATGACTCCGCGCGCGTGGCGAGTACCCAAGCCGTACTGAATTTGCAGGCGCTTTCTCCCCTGAAGCAAGACAGGTGGTTTCCCACGCCGGTTCCGTTGAACTTTGCCATGGAATACATCAAACGGTTGGCCACCTTTTCCCAGCCATCTCCTGCGTTTTTGCTCTACTTTCGCCGCTTCCCTTCCAGGCCTTTTCCACCGGGTGTGGGTCTTGATTTCAACTTGGACCCCCTTGATTTTCCGAACCACGAATTTGTGATTCCCAAAGCAGCCAGACGAGTCAACCGCGTCGCCCGCATGGTGTTTGAAGCCAAGACCGTCGAAACCGATGTGATGCCCAGGATGTCCGCAAAAAGCACGGGACTGTTTGCGTGTTCCTTGGCGGTTTTTCTGAAAACAGGCCGCGATACAGAGCCCTCCTTACCAAGCTATGTGAAGCCCCGATATCCGCTGGAAGTCGAAGGGATTGTGTATTCCATGATGGGCATGCCGGGAACACAAACGTGGGAAAACGCCTCAACGATTATTGGTAGCCAGCAGTACTATCAAATTCAATTGCCGGTGTTCGGTTGCCAGCTCGTCAAGACCCCTTTCATTCCCAATTTTCAACCTGGACAGTACTTCTATCCTGCATATCGAAAGGAGCACGTACAGGTCAGTCTCTACTTCGACAGAGCCGATCTGGGTCGTTATCTGGACTGGCGACCCATGGCGACGATACCGTCGCGCAATCAGGGGAACCAGCTCATGATCGGGCACGACTTCACAAACGGCGTCACACACAAACTGACGTATGACAAGGACGTGCCCGAATACAAGATACAAAGGCAACGGTACAGCACCATGCAGTTTCTGCGCATGTACCAAAGCGGCATTGAACAGAAGTCGATTCCCCCGATCAGTCCCAAGGTGGATTTGGCCATCCAGAGGGCTACGCTCGCTTTGAGCAAGGCGCTTGAGATCAAGTGCAAGGCGGGGGTAGCCGGACTCCTTTCGCTCATGCCAGGAGGAATGGGGGGCGGCATGAAAGCTGAGGCACAGGTCCCCGGACCTACTGCAAGCCTTCCAGACCAAGTGATTACGATGACACTCCTGAAAGCGCAGGCCAAGCACGCCGCAGCCATGCACAACATCTCTGCGAAATTTTTGAAGAAAAATGCAAAACAGAGTCCAAAAGCAAACCACATCAGAGGCCCACAGGAGTCGGTCCCCCAAGTTGGAAGAAAAACAGACATCACCGCAAAAACTCCGCGTTGGGTTGTGAGGAATCTGCGGAAGATCGTCGCTGAACAGGCCAAACGAGAATTGCAGGAACTCGCAAAGACAGAACAATCGCTTCACGAAACGGACACGAAAGAAACACTCCACTCTACAAAAATGCTGCGGACAGAAAAGCATGCCCGCGTATCCGAAAATGCCAGAATGCGGAAGGCGGACGGACTCCTTGCGCACGAATTGGATGAAAAACCACAGTCGGAATTTGACGCGGATGTCATCGTCGCAGAACGAGCACGCACACCGAACCGCAAAAACAATCCCCAGCAAGCGAGTAGACGGGGTTTGTACGATCAAGGATGGGGCGATATCGGTGATGAAAAGTACCCCTATGCTGTACCGAGTTTCGCTGCCAACGACATACCAAGAGGCAAGGACAGAGACGAGAGCAGAGACGAGAGCAGAGACGAGAGCAGAAACAAGGACAGGGGCAAGGACAGGGGAAAGGACAGAGACAAGGACAGCGACAAGGATTTCGAGGATACAGGCGAAGAAAACAACGACAAATCCCCGCCTGAACTACCTCCGTTGCCCAGGCCCGGATCGGAGACCCAAGGAGAACCTCTCGTTCCTTCCCACTGTCGGTTTGGAATGGACTCTGGGAGTGGGGCTGCTTTGGAAATCGATTGTCCTTCACACAAGGCCAGCCACGCCGTGCTCGTGGGACCACAGGGCATCCGCATTGAGACGGCAAACGGAGACCACAAAGCCAGCATCGAACAACACGGCGACACCATCACCATCAAGTGTCGTGAACTGAAAATCGACGTCGAAAAGTTGTGGGTCCGCTCGCAGAAAAGTTCGAGCTACCAAAGTCTGGGACGGATGACCTTATCCAGTTTGGCTGGAATGTCGTTGCAAACGCCGTCCGGTCTGAACCTCACAGCCATGAACGGGGTCGTTGTGAATGCCCTCAAGGTCCTTATCAATGCGCTCAAGGGGATTCGACTCATGGGAATCACTGGAGGAGTCGGAACCTTTGGGGGCGGGCCTGGCATTCACAGTTTCGGTTCCGAGGTTTCTTCAACAGGACTCCGCAATTCAATGACTGGCGTGACAACTCGTGTGCATGGGACGCAGGTTGAAATTGGACCGCCACCAAAGACGAACTCACTGGATACAGAGAACGATCTGGACGACGAGGATGAGTCCGAAAGGGATTCAGAAAAGGATTCCGAACGAGTCTCCAAAAAAGACTCCAAAAAAGACGCGGAAAAAGCCTCGATGGAAAAGTCTCACAAAGATTTGGGAAGGGAGACTCACGAGGATTCCGAACGAGATTCTGAGCAGGATTCCGAACGAGATTCCGAACGAAGCCAGAAAAACTCAGAGCCGATTTGGCGCGAGAATTCAGAAGACGCCAAGACCGCATCAAGTCTTGTGATGAGGCTCATCTCACCGACCGAAGAAGCTGTCAGACAACGTGGCACAAAGAGAGTGTCCAGGAAGCGTACCGAACAGCAGGAAACAGAATCCCCGGAAGACGACAAACAACCGCAACATACAGAGTCCCGTGCAGCACAACACGAACAGGAAGCAGCAGAGTCCAGCGCGGATGATCGCGAACCCCACAGCCGGAAACAGCGATGGCGGGACCGACAAAATGATGCTTTCGCGCACGACAAACAGAAGAAGGTGGAAGTCCAGCGCGCTGAGCCAAAACAGACTGTTGCAAGCGTGACTTCGAGTGCGAAGGAGGCCGCTGAGCGGATCGGGAATTCACTCTTCGGAGAGGTTGCTCGCAGTGGCCCCATTCCATCGCAGAAACCGGGCAACGTCGAGGCTGCGGCCAAGCTTTTGGCGAAGATCGAGGCGCTCGCAAACGGCGGTTTGGACGACAAGTTTGGGGACTCAGAAAGCACCAAGAGTCATCTGTTGCGAGGAGCGCCGCAGCAGGACCCCTATGTTGTCATGGAGCGTTTGGTGTCTCTGTTTTCACATATGATCTGGGAAGGGATGACTCCCAATGACATGCTGCATACTTTCCAGATCGCGTCAGCAGGAGCCCCTCACCCAATCGCTGAACTGGAAGACATGTTGAAGGCCTTTCAGGCGCGAACCAACCTGGAACAAGACAGCGATGCGGGTCATCCAGAACACCTAACCCCCTATCAAGTGCAGTTCTACCTGGCACTTCAAATGTATCTTGCAGAGTTGGGACATGACCTCCCTCCGGTGGAATCAGAACCCACAAATCCAGAGCACACAGACCTTTCCGATGCGCCCCCTCCCTCGCACTCCTTGGATGATGTGGAGTCGATTACAAATGCAGACAAACCATCCAATGTGGTCGAGATTCCGGGTCTCTCGGAAGCGTCGCTGTTGGCACTCCTGGAAGCCATCCATCGCGACAGACTGCTTGATGTACTCAGATACAGACCGTTGCTGATTCCACAGCTTCTTTCTGCGGCACTCGCGGGACAAGCGGGGGTTCTTTCTGGGAACCACTCTGCTCCATTGCGGAACATTGCGGAAGCGATTTTTGATGCTCGCCCAGAATTGGCTGTGTTGTTCATTCTCCTCGGGCTGGCGGGGAGAGCGGACCTTTTGCCCCCATCGATTGCACCGCATGCCATCCGTGGATACCAACTAGCGAACATGAGCAGTCTGGAAGTAGCCGAACTGCGCGCTCAACTGCTTCAAAAGGAAGTCCCGAACCATGACACAGAAACCATAGGGGTTGCACGAGATCACGAGCCAAACAAGCTCCAACCGATCGTGGACTTTGCTGCTGCTGCAACAGAAGCGGGCCATCTGCCTCGATCTTCGGCGATTGCAATCGCGGAAAATCCCATTGTGGCACTTCATCGACTCCCAGAACTAGTCGCAGCGATGCAGGTGTTGAAAATAACGGCAGACATTGTGGAAGGAAAGCCTCCGCGAATGGATGCAATCGCGGAGGCTGCGGCGTCGCTGGCGGATGATTCATACAAAGATACCTCATCGAGAGCGATCGAAATACTGAAACCTGATCCGAAAAGTGTTGTGAATGCCTCGATGCAGACAGCAGAAAAGAAATTCGCACAAGAGATCGAAAAGGGGGCCATCAAAGAGGCGGGACAGGGGACTGTGAAGGGACAGCCCACGACGCAACAGAAAACAGGGACAGATGCGGCTACTCCGTCGTCAAAGGAAAAGACATCACAAACAACGAAAGATGTAGTCCAAGAAATAGGACAGAAATCGACTACGGACCCTTCAAAGGGGACCGCCAAAGGGGCTGCAAAGGGGGCTGCAAAGGAAACTCCAAAGGGGACTGCAAAAGAAACTCCAAAGGGGGCTGCAAAGGAAACTCCAAAGGGGACTGCAAAAGAAACTACCGAGAAAAGTGCCAAAGAAGGCAGCGAATCATTTCCCAAGCGAATTGTGCTGGATGCGATCACGGAGACCGTTCAGAGCGCCGAAAAAGGGGTTGCAAAAACGCAGGTGTCCTTCTCCCAAAAAGAGGCCCCAAAAAGTGCTTCTCGCGCGCTTGTGAAAGACTGGGAAACGGTGGAAACAATCTTGAAAGCGGCTCCAACCGCTACTCTGTTGAGCCTTCCGGGTGAGAACATTCTCTCTGTTGGAGCATCGATTTTGGGCGCTGCGTTGTCGATAGGCGAGAAGACTCCCGAGAAGACTCCCGATGGGAACTCCGGTAGTATACGGAAACTGTCGGATCTCAAACCCTGGCTACATGTCCTTTCGCAACACAATGACGTGGCGGAACTGATGAACCAGGGACAGCGCGCGGTCGCAGCAAAGCAACTTCCGCAGGATCTGGCCCACGTCCTGAAAAAGACGTTAGAAATTCTTAAAACAAGGGCACTGCATGAGGGCGGAGATCAGGGCAAAACTCAAAGGGGAACTGCGGAAAATGAAACGGCCTTGGCGGAACTCACCGAGGAGTGGCTCAAGACTGAGGGCGAAGCACTTGAACCGCAGAACCAGAAGAGCGAACTGGCGTTCCTTGAGCCCGGAAAAGGCTCGCAAATCAGCAACAAGTGGGAGCAAACAGAGGGCAAAGAGGGACCACTGGAACCAATTGGAGAGGACTGGTTGGCCAAGGTCCTGGCGTTTGCAAAGAATGTCATGAGTGCCGCAAAACAACTGGCACCACGGACAGAACAAGCGGCAGACAAAACAGCACAGCACTTTAAGGAATAGGAGTGGGAGAGCAGCAGGATAGCCGGTCAGAAAGAGTTGCGTTGCAATGATGAGCGTTTGCAAAGAGGCCACAGGTGCATGAAGGAAACCCGGAATGTGCAGGAAAGTTTGCTGGAGGAGTTGCGCCTACTCGACGATGAAAGAGTACGCTACCAACTTGAACATCCGTCTGCCCAGCTTGGTATGGAGGACCCCGATGTCAGGCGTTTGATTGAAGCATTGGCGTACAGCTCGGTGCGTACACGTCAGACGACGATGCGGAATCTGTTTGTGACCTGGAAGCGGCTTCTGTCGGCCTACTTTCACTTCATTTTGCAGCCTCTGCCCAGCATGACGATGCTTCAGGCAGTCGTTACTCCGCAGATGACAGACACGGTGACTCTGCCGCGTGGGAGTTCGATGCAGTTTCGGACCCTCGACGGTGCAGTCGGATCGTTCCAGACTCTTTCGGAACTGCGCGTTGTGCCGATTACGTTAGCTCGTGTTGAGTTGCAATTGACGAAACAGGGGTTCCGTTTGGTGCTGATGTTCTTGTCTCTGCATCAACGGGGGGACAATTTGGGAACGATTCCCATACACATCAACTACCTGGACCACTACCCAGCCTCCCTGAAATTGCATCATCTTCTGAGGAAACACTTGAAAGAGTGCTTCGTGTTCTACGATGGGAATTTTGGACCGAATACGAGTGGAGTCCGCTGTGAAGTGACTTTCGGAATGTACTTCGATCGTCCGTATGAAGACAATGCGCAAAACCCGCTCGAACAGGTCCGTACATTTTTCCATTTTCCGTCGCAGGATCTTATGGTGTATATCACGATTCCCCCTGCTACACAGACATGGAACAGAGTGTATGTTTGCATGGATTTGGACCATGATTTTCCGCGCGACCAACCTTTGCATCGAGACGTATTCCGACCACACACCGTGGCGGTGGCCAATCGTTACCGCGCGTTTTCCCGCACGATCGATTGTGATGGAACCAAGGACGAGTACCCTGTTCGCTTCCTAAACAATGATTCCACTTTTGCGATGGAGCGGCCTTTGGGAGTGTATCGGACGACAGCAAAAGGTCTAGAGCCGCTCGGGCATGCTGCGTTGGGAACCTTCCGTCAGGCATACGAAATCGAGGAACAGACAAGCGATACTCGCTTTCCTTCGTATTCCTTGATTATCCGCAGACCCGAAGCATTCATGGACCCCCAACAGTTGGTGGTCGAGGCGCATTGGTATCAGCCACTGTTTGTGAATGGAGCCGTGGGTCCTGTCCAGGTGATTCCGCTTGAGCGAGTGGCGGCGGGTCTCGATTTTAGGCAAATCGGTCTCCTTTCTCAGTCACTCGATTCCCCTCTGCGTCAAGATCCAGATCGTCTCTTGTACCTTCTATCCCTGAAAATGAAACCGGTGTTGCAAAAAGAAGAACTGCTAGACCTATTGGAGATGTTCGCCTCTTTGGAACGGAGCCCCTTTGCGCGCATGACCAAACTCCTTTCCAAGATCACCCATTCGATCGTTCCCGACGGAACGCTCAGCGGCGCAGGTATTCGTCATGTGTATCACATCGAACTCGCACCTCATGATGACCAGGATACTCCGATGCTCACGCAGTACCTATTGCAACTTGCGAACATTTTGGATGCGTGGGACTACGAAGCACGAGTCGACATTCGGACGACTCCTGACCTGATTCCATTGAAACATGCGGAGATTCCCCGAGCGCAAAGGAGAACTGTGTGAAACTCACGTTATGGAAGATGATCATCATGCTCAGACGAGATATTGCCAATCTCCTTGAACGCACGGTGCATCAGAAAGAGAAAACAAGAGAGCGCAATGGGGTCGCAACAATGATTCCTAGTGAGACACTGGATCGTCTGCGCAGCGAGGTCAAAACGCAGCTTGACACACTCAAGGACAATCTGACCCGAGAGATGGGCGAGAACGAAGTCTACTTGGTGATGTTTCCACTGGTCTTGCTCTGCGATGAAATGGTGATGAGTCATCTACCGAAACAGCAACAGACTAGCTGGCTCCTGCTGCAATCCGATCTGTTCCAGATCAATTACGGAGGAGATGTCTTCTATGACTTTGTCGACGAACGATTGGCGAAGCCAGACACCCCTTCAGTGGTTTTTGAAGTTCTGTATTACTGCCTGGCATCCGGCTTTGTTGGAAAATTCGGGGCTGACAACAGCAAGCTACTTCGGTACAAGGCACTGGTCACAGAGCGTATCCCAGGAGCAGTGAATCCGATTCGGAAGAGGAAAAGGCGACGCGATGCAAGGGAATTGCAAGCTCACGCTGACAAAGCACTCATTCACATGGTTTCGCCAGCTCCGCAAGTGGCACAGAAAAGCCGTTCTTCTGCTTGGTACTATTTGGCTTCGTTGAGTCTCTTGACCTTGTTTATCGGTGGGTTGTTGGTTTTCTCCAACCTGTAAAACAGGGGGTAGAGATCATGGATGAAAAGGGGTATGAAGGCATCGAAAAGGGGGACATAGAATCATGCCAAAGGATTGGGGGTTCCGTTTTGATCCACAAGAGTTACGACAACGCTGGGAACGTGCAAATCCTGCTTGCAAGGAAACCACTCGTCGCGTTGAACAGGACCTCGCGGAGGAGCTTCCGAAAGAGAGTCTTGCGCCTCGTACTCGGGCTACACAAACGCCGGAAGAATTGCGTCAGGTGGCCATCCAATCGCATGTAATCGTGGAAAGACCAGACGAGCTGCTCGTCAAGCTTGCGCAACGCCTGCGCACTGTCTTCCCCGAGGATCGTTTGTCCTTGATCTCTGTGTGGAAGCCCCTTTGTGAGCAAATAACGCTTCTGTCTTCGCAACAGAATGAAGCGCACAGAGGTCCGAGCAGCGTCAGTGTGAAGAGAGAGATTGGACTCCTACTGAAGGAACTGGACTTGGCTTTGAGCGGCTTTTTCCGACGGAAAAGAGAACAAAATCTGTGACACAGTTTGAACCAGCCGATCTGTTGGGAATCACGCAACCGGGTGACGGATTGTTTCGCCGGATGCCGTGGCTAGAGGAAACGCGCAAAGCACGGGAGGCATTCTTTTTTACCCTGGTCAAACTGCATCTGGATCGGTGTCCTGCGTCTCTCAAAAGCAACATGCACAGCGGTGTGGATCTGTATCACGATGCCGTGCTTCGACATCTCGCGCACAATGCAAATCGACCCGCACTTCTGTATCAAACCATGGATTCCCAAGCGGTACGTGTCCGCTCTTCCCTACGCAATGCGGGGAACGAAAAAGCGCTTTGGTCTTGCTTGAGTTATCAAGAATTGCACGAGGCATGTACGGCACGGTGTCAGAAATGGCAGGCCAAGCAACTCAAAGCAGGAGACGCCTTGTGCATCATCTCGGATGTAGAACCAGAGTTACTCATTGCGCTGCTGAGTGGGCTGAGGATGGGCCTGAAAGTGACTGTCCTTCCTCCTCGTGGTTTGGATTTTTTGCACAGACGGATTCAAGCCGTTCCCGATGCCAAGATCTCGACTCCCTTGCGTTACTCTTCGCTTCTGAGCCCGTTCCACGACCGTTGCCTATTTGTCGAAGAACTTCCTACGCCGATATTGGGAATCGATCACCACTACACGTCGCATACGTATTCTCCCAAGGACTCTGTGTTCGCTCTTTTTTCGCCGTTTGATCGTTGGGATGACAAGAACACCGGACCCACAGAATTGCGTGCGCGGGATGTCTTGTTGTCCCTGATGAGAGACGGCCTTTTGCACTTGTCGTTGTGGCCTGGATCGACGGTGGCAGCTCCGGGTTCGGACTCCTTGCAGTATGTTCCTCTGCTCATACTGTGTTGTCTGTTTCATGGGGGAGCGTATGTACACTGTGACCCCTTGTCGCTTCACAATTCTCTGGTTGAAAAGAGTCTTCCGTGCGAACTTCATGTGTTGCTGGTCGGAGAGCAACTTCGTGACAGCGTCCTGATTGAACATCCTCGTGCCAGACCATGGGCACAGTTCGGTCTTCGGCTCTGTCTGATAGAAGCACTGAGTCCAGAAGGAATGCATTGGAATGACTTTGTTCATCGTGCAGACCTTCGGGATACGGAATGTCAAACATGGCTTTATGACTCGGCCATTGGTGGATGTCTGCTGTTTTCGTTGCGGAGAAAAGGCGCTTTTTCACGCTTTTTGCGGGTATCTCCTGTGCGAACGTACACATTGGAATATCCAGGAACATTGCAGGGAGCGAGGACTGGAACAGAGAGTGTAACAGAGCCAGAAACAGAGCCAGAAACAGAGCCAGAAACAGAGACAAACGCAGGGTCATCCAGGAAAGTTAGGCTGCCTTCCGAAATCGGCGTGTTGAATTCGCATAAAAGGGGTTGTGGTTTGCTTCTGTCCTCGCAAGAAGGAGGCTACCTATACTGTGGAACTTATCTGCCGAGCAAACGGGGGCGACCGTATCCTGCTCAGGAAGTCACGGACGTTGTGCAAAAATTGCCGTTTCTTGCAGCATCCTTGGTGGTTTGTGAGCCGGGCGATCGTGGCGGAATAGTGCTTCTGCTGTTTACGGGGCCTGAGCCGCTCACCGTCGCACGTGAACTAAATACGGTCAGGGAATCCATCGTACGAGAAGTCATCCTACAGCGGTTGGGTTCTTCCGCTCTGCCGGATTTCATCGAACAGTTTGCGATGTTCCCAAGAATGAATGGCAAAGAGGTGGATGCTGCTTTTTGCGAACGAGAGTTTCTGCGCGGAACACTAAGAGACAGAGAGGAAGAACCGACCTTTCGTTTGCTGGATGCACTTCGGGTAACGACAAATGCAACGGTCTTGAACAAGAGGAAAGGGGACGCGCAGAGAGCCACCAAGAAAGGGGGAATGGGATGAGTGAGTGGGTTCGCAACGGAGCAAGACTTGTGTGCACTTGGGGTCAAGGGGGGTCTACGTTGGTCGTGCTTTCGCGCGGAGTTTTTTGTACGTCTGGACAGCCATTTGCGACCGTAGAAGACGTGAAACCCGGTTCCAACATCACACCCTTTTCGCGGTGTGGGTCTCCTCCTGTGGTTGCCAGATCGAAGCTAAGCGGGAGTCCCCCTGTTTGCGTTCCTAAACCGATGGGAACATGGGCGCAGCGCGAACAAGTCGTTCAACTGGTCAAGTTGACGGTGCTATCGACAGACGCGGTTTTGCTTTGTTCGGAAGGAGGACAAATCCGAATCGCGGACCCGGCTCCGTGCGCAGTTGCGTTTCCGTCTGGCAATACGCCGAAGGTTGAAAGGAGTGAGGCATGATTGACTTGGATTTTTTTCGACAACCGCTTGGACCTCCGAAGGTCGTTGGAACAAACTCGATCGACGCTGATTTGGATCAAATTCTGTCTATGGCCGAACGCAATCAATTTGTGCCCGCTGGAGAAATTGCAGAGAAACTCTGGCGCGACGGTGTGTATGATGCACGAACATTGGGGGTTCTCTTGTATGCAGTCCTTGATCAACAAGGAATGGGGGCGCTGGAACGGGTGTTTGAGGCTACTCTGCATGTACTGGAGGTACAGTTTTCCCTCGTCGGACCAGCGCACAACAAATTGCGTCATCTGGATGGCGCGCTGCGCTTTTTTGCAACCACTCTTCAAAGCCAATTCAGGTTTGCAAAGAAACTCAATCCAAAGGCGTGGCAAACGCTTCTGGGGGATTGGGAGAAGGCGAATCAGGCCTCCGCGCTTGGGAAGCTTGCCGAGGTGATCGCACATCTGGAGCACACGTTTTCCGGAACACCAACCTATTTGGCAAGGACGGCATTATTACAGCTACAGAAGTCCCTACACGACCTTCCCACCACTCGGAAGGAATCCCCCAAAAAGGAGTCTGCAAAAATGGATGGGAATGCGAACGGGTCGGAGATATCACCGATAGATCGAAGTTCACATGAGTGTTTGGAAATCCATGACACGCAGGGAGTCTTCCCTACCTCGGAGAGACAGCACATGAAGCCACAAGATCCAAATGCAGAAACAGGAAACGCATCAGGGGGAGCGACCGGAAAAACGGGTCCGATCGCTGTGGTGTCAGGAGTGTCTGGACAGCCGACCTTGGTGATCACGTTGTCGCCTCTCATGCACGCACTCATCAAGAAAATTGGGGCCTTCAACAGATTGGTACGTTTGGGTCGCTTCAAACATGCCGCGATCATCTACAAGGACATCGCTGAAACGATCGAAAAATTTGATCCCCGATTGTTCTTGCCGTCGATCTTTGGGGACTACTTTAGCAACATTGTTGCGCATGCAGACAAGTTGCTTCCGAGTCTGGACGTGAAGGATGATTTCGCGTTGCGGGCACTCATGGACCTGTACCGGATTGATTTGGAACTGTTCATTCAAGCGACAACTTGACGCGGGGAATGCGATGTCAGGACAACCAGTTGCACCGACGGAAATGGTTCATGATTTGGTTGAGAATGAGATTGAGAAAAGGGCCACCGACTTCGATCTGTTTGCACTTGTGGATTTGCTCAGGTTTCTTGGCTATCAGGATGAAGAGATCGAATTTCAAAGTCATGACACACTGCTGCATGCAGGATGCGTGGTGGACTCTGTGAGGTTTCGGCGAGCGCCATCTCGTCGAACGATTGTCTGTCTGAACTTGGGTTGGTTGTCCCCTCAAACACCACTCCCAAACTACTTTCGCAGGATTCTGCTCCTCCAAAAAGAGGAGTCCTTGTCTGATTTTCTGGGTTTCTTTTCTCACTGGCTGCTGAAGGGAACTGCAGCAGCGTCATTCCCAGAGCGCGATCAAACCATATCCCGGAATTGGCTGAGCGTTATGGCTCGGCTGTTCAGCCTGCTGGGTTTGCGTTCTACATACACCGTACATTGGGTGTTTTCGCATGTCTTCCCAGAACTTGAGGTTGCGGTAGGTAGATCGATTGTCGAACGAAAAGTTCGGGCGTCTTTCATGATTCTGGGAGAGTGGATCATCGGAGACGGTTCTGTCTGCGGAGGGTTTGCAACGATTCTGGTTTCTGCCGTTTCTATTACGCTGCATGCCGACCATGCCACTTGCGGTTGTGGAAGGCCATGGCCCATAGAAGCGATGCGCAGACTGCACGATCACGTTCTTCCTGCTTTGGATTCGCGGGGTCTGTTTTTGGATGTAAAACTCGTCCTACGCGATCAAAGCAGTTTCATGATGCTGGCACCGAATCAGTTCCTCGGGTTCGAGCCCCTTTCAGGTTCGAGCCAAACTGTGACTGCTCGCACGAAATCGGAGAGGACCATTGTTCTGTTGCAAGGTGAAGCCACTCCGCACAGAGACGACACACAGGCATACCAGAGCACATGATTCCCACGGTAGACATTCCCCCTTCCTAGCATGAGGTCACACAGGGGCCCGTCTTTTGTACGCATACACACCCCATAGAGGCCCCCTTTCAGAGCCCAGATACACAATCCAGTTTTTTTTCACAGGTCTCTGTGAATGACGCCTCGTTGGTGGGCTAGGGAGAGGGCGCTGGAGAGTTGGGCGGCGATGAGGAAGACTTTGTGGGGAGAGAGGCGTTTTCCATCGATGTGCATTCGATCCAGGCGAGCATGAAGGGTTTCGCCCTCCAGGTACTCCATGAGGATGTACATGGTCTTGTCGGGGAGTTCTCCCAAATCGAAAATTTTGAGTACGCCAGGATGATCGATCAGGTTGACGGCACGGGCTTCGTCAACAAACCGCTCAACAAACTTCAATTGTTTGGCTTCAGCGGTCAGGGATGGGGCCAGAAGTTTGGCGGCGGCGCGGTGGCCAATGTTCTGTTGTACGACCTCGAACACGACGCCGTAGCCGCCGCGTCCGATCGGTCGGACAACCTTGTACTTGCCGATGTACGTACCAATGTACGTGTCGGCCATAGCGTCATTCGACGGCGTTCGCATGATTCACTTCGCGCAGATCATACCGCAGCAAGCGAGAGCGAAGAAAGACGGACGTAAGGGGAAGGTCAGCAAAAGGGGGTTGGAAACAACAGGGCTACACGACTTTCCGTGCGATCGCGATGAGGCCACCGTCTTTGTGGCTGGCTTGGATGTCGTCGGTGCGCCAGTTGAGGATCAGGCGTTTCTCCCCCTGCACGGCTTTGCTTTTGAGCCAAAGTGTGAAGCGCGGAAAGCCCGCAGCGGCGCGAAGAAACGTCCCAGCCAACTTTCCCGAGACCTTCCCAAAATTGTTGGGTTGGGTGGTCCAGCGTTCGATGTGCAGACCAAGTTGCCGAATCCGATTCGACAAATCACGAGCGACATAACGTCGAACGTGCCCACATGCAGCATCGAAGTCGGTCCACAAATCAGGAGCAACGGGAACGGAAAAGAAGAATGCACCTCCCGGTCGCAACACTCTTGAGATTTCGCGGAGTGTTGCATCGTCGTCGGGAATGTGCTCGAGAACCTCGAAGGCGCAAAGGACATCAAACGCACCATCGGAAAAGGGAAGCGACCCTGCAGAACGGACTCCGAACCCCCCGAGCTGGCCCAACTTGAACAAGGCCGCTTGGGACAGATCGACGAAAAAGCCGCCAGGTATGGGAATGCGAGGCAAAACCCCTCCCCCAATCTCGAGAAAGCGTGCGCCGGATTCCATTTCGCGCTCAAGTTCCGGCCAAATGGGCCATTCGGTGTGCGAAGGAATCGGGAGCTGCGCCCACAAGTTGTCGTAGATTTGCTCGTTCTGCTGTATGGCCGAGTTCATGGTGTTGTCCAAAATAAGGAAAGGGGGCGGTCAACGAACGGTGCGTGCAAACAGTCGCGTGAGGTATCGCATGTGTTGCAGACTACCGTCGTCGAGTTGGCCGTCTACCAGGCGAAAACGCCAATTCCCAGAGGGCTTTCCGGGGGTGTTCATGCGCGCGGAATTGGGAAGTCCCAATACATCCTGCACAGGAATGATCACGGTTTCGGCGGGTGTACTCAAAGCCAAACGGATGAGGGCAAAATGCGCGGCCTCCGGTCGTGGCGTGTAGCCCAAATAGTCGTGCAGTTTGTCGCGTTCGAGTGCGGCTTGTTCCTGTGTGCGAGTGCCCTCTGGTTCTCCGAAATACCATCCCAGAAGCGTCGCATTGTCATGCGTGGACGTATACACAACGGCGTTTTTCCGAAAGGCCCACGGGCGACCATCGTAGAAATCATCGTCGCCAAAGCCAAATTGCAATACGCGAATGCCGGGAAAAACGAATCGATCTCGCAATTCCTCAACGTCAGGGGTGATGACCCCCAAATCCTCTGCGATGAAGCGAACAGAGCGGGTTTCAGGGGACTCTGTGAGTGTCTGAAACAACGCATGTCCAGGAGCAGTTACCCAGCGACCCCGTTCCGCAGTTTGATCTTGCGCAGGAACCTCCCAATGGGCGGAAAACCCCCGGAAGTGATCGATGCGCACCCGATCGAAAAGTTGCGCAGCCCGTCGGATACGTCTGCGCCAAAACGCAAAACCGCTTCTCTGCATGGCCTCCCAGTCGTACAGGGGATTCCCCCAAAGCTGTCCTGTTTTCGAGAAATAGTCAGGGGGAACGCCTGCCTGCACCTTGAGCGATCCATCTGGAAACAGCAAAAATTCAGCGCGGTTGCACCAGACTTCCACACTATCGTGTGCGACGAAAATAGGAACGTCCCCGATGAGTTCAATGCCCCTTTCGTGCGCAGCAGAGCGCACCGCTTGCCACTGTCTCTCGAACTGCCATTGCACAAAACAATGCAAATCGATGTCGTTTGAAAGCCGATTCCGTGCATCTGCGATCGCCGCGCTGTCACGATCTCTCAGCGACGGTGGCCATAAAGTCCAAGGCCTCTGTCCCTGTTCCTGTTTGATCGCGGAAAACAGCGCAAAATCGGCCAACCATTCCTGTTCGGCTTGCACAAACGACCGAAAATCCGCACGCAGACCACACATGTGTTCCGATTTTCCGTCAAGCAGTGCGCGATGCGCGATCGCAAACAACGGTTCCTTGTAGGCTCGTGCGGCCTCATAGTCTGCTTGTCCGGTGTCGGCGGGCGCTGCGGAAAGAACGGTGCTTGAAAGAAGCCCCTGTTCCACAAGCCGCTCGACACTCACAAACAGCGGATGTCCCCCCATCACAGAGGATGTCTGATAAGGAGAGTCTCCAAACCCGGTCGGTCCGACGGGTAGCACCTGCCAGGCACGTTGTCCAGCCCGACAAAGATCGTCTAAAAACCGAAACGCTGCGGACCCCAAATCCCCGACACCCCCGCGCCCCGGCAGCGACGTGATATGAAGCAAAAAACCACTGTGCCGAGGCCAGCTCGAACGACCAGGCAACAAAGAACGTCCATCCATGCGCGCAGTATAAACAGCAACCAAGCGTGTTGGGGGATTCCCTTTCTGCGTTTATTCCTTCAAAGTCGAAAGGGTTGGCTCAGCGGGTCCATGAACGCGCGTTTTTCGGAGAGACAGACAGACCCAATTCCACCAGTGCACGTCGAAGCGCCTCGGCCAAGTTGGGATAGCAGGGAGGAAGGTTCTTTTCAAAGGCGTGCAGTGCCAATGCGGCGGCTGTCTGCGCAGTGATTCCGGCGAGGAGCACGGTTGTACCAAGCAACCGAATGGTCTTTGCTGTTTCCAACAGGGAAGATGCAACTTGTTCGTTGACATTCGACAGGCCTGTCAAATCCACAATCGCGATGTGGGTCTCCTGTTTGGAGAGGGAATACAGGAGTCGTTCCATCAAGGTCTCTGCACGTTCCTTGGACAGCTCTCCGATGAGGGGAACCACAAGGACTCCTTTGTGCACACAGATGATCGGTAAAGAGACGCGGTTGAGCTGTTCCTCGTGATGCCCGATCTGGATCATGGCTTGCTGATGTTCGCGCTGTCTCTCGACAGCAACTTGAGCAAGTTCCTTTTCCAATTCCTGTCGTCTGTGCAGAATCGTCGCATTGAGCTTTTCAACATATTTGTCGCCCATCAGACAGATGGCCGTCAGATAGGCTTCATCCAGTGCGAGCAGAGTCCGAAACGCGGTTTCTCCATCTTCAAAAGGGGGACTGATTAGATCAATGGACGCAGCACGAATGGACCCAAACCCACGCAACAGAGTCGAGATGTAAAACTCGCTGTTCGCGCGATAGCCAGTCACAAATTCGACAAAATCCAACAAAGGAATTTGGGAATCCCGCAAAAGGAGGGCCTCCATACTTTCGGCCAACTTGGACGTGAGCTTGCGCGTCTCCTCGCGAGGGCGAATTCCTTTCAAATCCCGAGCTCCGGCGATCACCCAGTCGGTCGCAGCATCGATCAGGATCTCCCGCTTTTCAGAAAACAATCTGGACAGACACCGCTTGGCTGAATCCGTGACTGGGAATGTGCTCATGTCAGAAACAAGAAAGGGGTGCGATTACTCACGCGGAAGGGCGCATAGGAACGCTTCCAGGAGTGCCGCTGTTTCCGCAGGTTTTTCGACTTGTACGTAATGTCCGGGGCCTGGCAAAACCGCCAACCGCGCACCCCGAATCAGGTTCACAATTTGTTGCCTCAAATACGCAGGTGGCAAAAATGGATCGTCGGTGGCAACACACAATGTCGGTGCAACAATGGCGGCCAAACGATCCGAAAAACCACCACCTGTCCACGCATCAAACGCTTGCGAAATACACTCCACGGAAGTGCCCTGCGCATCATCTAAAAGTCGCTCGCAGGCCGCACTTGAGAGTTGTTTGCACGCGGCATCCAGAATCGTCTTTTGCATACCCCGGTTCTGTCCGCAATTCCGAAACAGAGCCGCTACATCATCAGGCAATTGCTGTCCTTGCGCGGGCACAGGACACAGCAAAATCGACCCACTGATTCGATCAGGGGAAGTCGCGGAAAGCCACTGCGCGATCGTGCCTCCCATGCTGTGGCCGACGATGACAAAACGACTGCTTCCCACGGCATCAGCAACCTTCAAAACATCGGCTGCGTACTGTTCGATCGTGTACCCGCTTTGAGGTCTTCCTGATGACCCCGATCCGCGCAAATCTGGAAGGATCAAACGAAGTCCTTCCATATCCAACGCAGCAACCAGATCATCCCATACGGCACCGGACACCATCCAGCCGTGGACCAGCATGACATCGCGCGGTCCAGCACCAACCACGCGATAGGAAAGGGTAAGGTCTTCGCTTTGTATGTTGTGACGAATCATGGGGCCTCCATTCTATCTTGCATACCGACGCAATGGTTTAGGATAGTTTGAGTGGGAGGGCGCGCCCTATGGTGGGATCAGGACTCCTGATCTGCGCATGGGCGACGGGATCATTCTTTTTGAGCGCACCGTCTGTCTTTCCGTCTCCGAGCAGTTGCAAAAGACCTCGGCGCGATCCGTAGTAGTTTGACGCATTGTGGTCTGCGTCTGTGATACACGCTCGGATGAGGGACCGTGAAAGGCTGGGGAAGTGCAGAAACTTGAGCGCCATGCTCCATACACCGTCAATGTAGTTTTGATCTGCGGGAAACTCGAGGAGACCGGCGAGCATAAGGAGGATGGCCCCGCGCTGCGCTTCCAAAGTGGCGAGCGGACCTTCCGCAGGAAGAATTCCGATGTCAAGTGCGCGACGCATGGCCTCTGCCGCGCAAAGGAGTCTGACCAATTCAGGAGCGGCATGCGAGAGGTGACTGTGAAGCATCACTTCGACGGACAAGTCCGATCCGGATGTACCCGTTCCAGCGTTTCCTTGGTTATACCGACAAACGGAAGGGAGCATTCCCAAGTTCTCTGCTGGAGCCCCCTTTCCCACCAGAATGTCATTCAGGGGTTCTTTGTGTGAGAAGAATCCACCTGACGAAAAAATGTAGAACAGTTCTGAGTCACCGGGCAAACCACGCCACAAATCGGAATACTGTGTCACACGGTTCAAACTTCCCGCTGCCCATCCCAAACTCTTGGCCGCATCACCCCCTATTTGTGTTGCAAATACACCCGGATCGCGAGGAGTCGAGGATTTTTGAAGATCAGTTTCGATGTTCTTAAGTGTGAAGTCCAAGAAACCATCGTAGTAGTCGGCCTTCCCATCTTGATTCACATCGGTGTACCGAGAAATCACAAGCGGATGGGCGGGCCCCACAAACTGAACAAACCCATCCCGATCGGATTGTTCGTGACGCCATTGCGCTTGCTCGATACGTGTGCTGATTTGCGCGTGCGTTTCTCCGCAACTCATTCCTTTGAGCAGAGCAACGAAGCAATCCAGTCCTTCGCTGGCACTCACTTTTCCGGTTTTGGAATCGGTCCGAAAATAGGTTGAATCCCAGGAGGAATAGATGTCTGCATCAGGAAACATCTTTGCAACCGCAAAACGGGTGGTCAGTCCTGCGCATTGGGAATTCATCATCAGCTTGTAGCCCACCTGCTTTACATCGACGGTGGAAGCCTGCATGTCGAAGGACCCCAATTGTGCGTGTCTGTTGATGAGAACGCCGACAAACGCCTCACTTCCCATCTCTGTGTTCTCATCTTTGGGAGAAGCAGTCCGCGCGTAAACATAGATGGTTTGTCCTTTGGGACCCTGAAACGGAGCTTGAAGAACATGGTATCTATCCGTCGAAAAAGGCAACTTTGGAGGGCTGTCAGGGACTTTAGGAGTCGTAAAACCGTACTCGCGTCTGAGAATCTCAACCTCTCCTTCATGAAAGTCCCAGGCTGAACACATCACAAAGCGCCAAGTGGTCGGAAGTTCTGTATAAGGGGGACTTTGACGATTGAGCCCCCGGAGGAGGTCTTGGGCCTTCTGTTTGTGTTCCGGTTTGAGGCCAGGAGCGCGCATTTGCAAAAGGTGAATGGCATGGCTCCGCAACGCTGGACGCGCAGTCGGATCGCGTTGTTCGTCTTCGATAATCCCAAAGATTTCTTCGGCAGCGGCGTCGGCAATGGAACGAAATGAGGGGTCCTTGGTCACGGTTGCCAAAAGGTGAGACAGAATGGTCAGCGCAGCAGAACGGAGCTGGACACACTGAAGTGCATCGTCATTTGCCGCCTCACCCCCAACAGCAGCCGCAGCCAGTCCATCCCGGAGTTGATCGAGAAGGACATGGGCCTGAGCAATGGTCAATCGTTCGGGACGAGGGGCGACATCGGGATGAAATGCACTTGGGGGAAACAGACACTCAAACGTGGAACGTCTGCGGGAGGAAATCCAGCGAGCGGCAGCCACGAATACGTCGATCAAGTCGATGCTCGTTGGCGCTGGTTCAGTTTCGGACAGAGCCAATTTTCCGTCGGGAAGTAGATACAGCGGAGTTGCGCCGTGGATTCCTTCTTGAAGATTGATGGGAGATGTCTGTACCGGTGGGGTATCGGTTACATGAACGGCAGGAATCGCATCGGAAGCAGTCTGTCCATCTCCTTGACCGTCTCCTATCGTGAGAGCCGCCAGTCTGCGGCGAACCACAGGGCGCCCCGGAAAAACGGCAGAGACTCCCTTGTCCAGTTGTTTGCGGCAAAGCGCGACAACTTCATCGGAAGGGAGTTTGGGAATCACAACGTAGTAGTCTCGATCTCCACAGAGAAGCAAGTGGAGACCGGACTGTGCGCGGCTTGCTTCATAGTCCTTTTGACAGGAGCCCCCAAACGAGACCAAGAAGCCGTCGAGCTTCGTCGTTTGTCCATCCTCGGCAGACCAACAAACTGAGATGGGAGTCGGCATGAGTCACTTCCTTTGCAAACCAAACAGGAGGAGTTTTCGTAGATGCTACAGGAACATAAAGTAGCGTTCGGGAATGTCATCGAAAACCATGGCCGTTCCACAACGAATACAAGAAAACACAGGGGGCTTGCGTTCGAGGGTTCCGCGCAGATTGGTCATGTCACGGCGCACGTCAATGAGTTGTTCTTCGTCGAGACCGCAGCGGGAACAGATGTATGGAGCAAAGAAAGAGACGATCTCGGTGTTGTCGAGCAGATTGCTGATGGCGTTGGCTTGCTGAACAAACTGGATCGGGCACTCGAACAGACGGATTTTCGATGCGCCGCGCAGCGAACGGATGAGATCGAGCCACGTTTGAATGCTGTCCGACGAAATGCGGCGAAACTCCCGAAGGTTGAAGTCGATCTCTCCTTTGAGTTTTTTTAGAGGAGACAAGTCCACTTCGGCGCTGAGGACACCGGACAGTTTGACAATCTGCTTTTCTCCCTCGCGAACAATGCGCCAACGACATGTGCGGCCCGTCGCAGACTTGAAAAACTCTTGCAGTGCTATGCGGGTTTCGTCCGGGAGCCCCTCAAACAACATCGCGACGGCGGAATCGGGGGCATGCGTGCGCACATCTACGCGAATGATGCGGCAAGTACAGCCCAGGGGTTGACCGCGACCGGGCAAGGCAAAACGGATGGCGAGCCGATCCCCAACATTCAGATCTCGGTTGGTGCGCAAAAGCAGCCCTTCCATGCTGATGTCGATGGTCGATCCCAAAAAGCTCTCTGGATGGTTGGTGTTGCCTTGGAAAACATGAACTTTGAGGGGCAACCGCTCGCCAGATCGGGCAGGGACTCCCAAGTACTGGGAGATCAATGTGGGCAAGTGACTGTGTTGCGCGGGCCATTCGATTACAGCGTCGAAAAGACCGGGCGGCAGAGCGACGGCGTGCGCGTTCCCCGTGTGAATCAAGATGATGGGAATGGGATGACGTTGGCGATGCGCGCGAAGCGTTTGGCTGGCCGTGGCTGCGCCGCAATCTTGCAGCTTGGGTCCCAGCAAACACAGATCAGCCCCTTTTCCGACGCGATCGACCAGTTCCGCCAACGTGGTGGCAGCAAACACGCGGATGTCTTGCCTATGCAAAAGGCCTTGATGAAGTTCGCTGGGAGGAGACGGATGGAATGCAGCGACGATGGTTTTCACAGCCGCATTTTATCAAAACCAGCATGGACCTATCTGGGAAAGTCTGCGCGCTCGAAAACTTGGTGGAGGAAATGGGGGGACAAGGGAAGACAGGGTGGGACAAGGGGGAACGACCAACAAAGTCCGGGCAGCTACGAACCTTTGGTCGATACGTACTCTTTTTTGATGAGGTCCACGAGCGCCTGCGCCGCCTCGCAATCCGCCTGTTTGCTTTTGTCGAGGACACCCTGCGTGGTCGCACCATTGAAGACGACCTGAAACACCTCAAGCTGGTCCTTGGTCAAGTCGCTGAGTGGCGGCACAAGCGGCTTGGGAATTGACAGTTGAGCGTTTCGAGCGGGCATCTCGGGGTCGAGGCGCTGCATCTCGTCCACGATCCGCATGGCCTCCATGAGCAAGCCCTCGGTCGAGTCCTTGATTTCGTCGAGAAATGTCTTCTCCTCGCTCGAATCCAGCTCGAACATGCCCTTTTCCCACGTCAGAATCCGGTACGCGGCCTTGTCCGGTTTCAGTTCGTAGGAATCGTCGATGGTTGCGTAATAAATTTGGCCTTTGCGAAGATAAATCTGCCCTGTCACTCGACTCGGCCCGCTGACCGTCAGCACGCCGGTTCGTTTCGAGGTTGAAAACAACTGGAGCAAGTCGGGAAGCGGAATTTCCTCGATGTTGCCCGTCATCGCGCGCGTCGAAGTAGTCGTCTTTTGCATCTGCTGCTGACCGCGCTTTTCCAGTTGGCTCTTGGCTTCCTCGGTGCTCATCGCATTAGAGGAATCCACCGAAACGACTTTCATGATCGACGTACCGATGAGGATGCGGTCGCCTTCCTTCAGTCGCGCACGCTTGACTTTTTCGCCGTTCACAAACGTGCCGTTGGTCGAACCCACGTCGGCAATGGTCAGCTCTTCTCCGTTTACCGTGATGGCCGCATGGCGGCGCGACACCATGTCCTCGACCAGAACCATCTCAAGTTCGCTCGACCTGCCAATGACAACGTCGCGGCCTTTGTGCAGCGGAAACTCGCCACCCTGATACTTGCCCGAGATGAACCGGAGCGCATAACTAACACTTGCCACAGGAATCTTCTCCCAGAGAGTACTGACTTTAGCAGCCAGACTATATCACAGCCTTTTTGTCATTTTGTTTGGATTACAAGCTGCGTGGTAGCGACGTTATCGGCGGCATCACTCCCCCGCAGAAGCACTGTGTGGAAACCCGGCGATAGACCCGACACAGGATGCCGGATTTCTTCCGACAAACCATCTAGCATTCCGTCGCGACTCGTCATTGGCAGGAAGTCGCCTCCATCAATGGCAATCGACAAATCGGAAATCGACGATGCGATGTCCGAGATTTTGCCGACGATGACCTGCTCGGTCGCAAGAAAGCGCACCTCCTGCCATTCAGGGCGACGGTTGTCAACCAAAAACGGAGCAGAGCGCAGTTCGTGAGACAGCGCGAGCCCCGGCGAATTGCTGCGTTCATCCGTCACAATCACTTTGATTTCAAACAGCCCGTCGCCGATGGTCTCGCCGTTCAAATCCAGTTCGGTTCGCACAATCGGCTCGGGCCCAGACAGGCGCAACCAACCCAACGCAGCAAAAGCGGTGGAAGCGCCAGCCTGCGGCTCGATTCCGCTCGATACGCGCCGCACGAAAACGCGGTAGTTCAGTTCGTCTTCGTCGGGGTTTTCCACCTTCCATCGAATTTTCAAAAGAGGTGATTTGGGCCGAAGCAAGCTTGTTTTTTGACCTTTTGCAATTCGCGACAGCGGGTCTTCTCCGACGGAAATTTCGGTTACGCGAGGCCGTTGGTTCAACGGTTGGTAATAGACGAAAAAGTCCTTGAGCACGCTCTTGTCCGAAAAACCAAAGCGGATTTGCAGATACCGAGCCTGTGGCGAAAGAATTTCGCCCGTCTGTTCCTGCGTGGAAGGAATCCGCGCAAGATTTCCAAGCGTTTGCCACGGACTCCACGCACCGTCGGGCTTTTGCACGTTTCCGCTGCGCGTTTCGACGCGCAAACCGGTTCCCAAATAACGCATCGTTCCAAATCGAGCGATCGCCGTCGCATCGAATACTTTGCTCAAATACGACGCCGGGTCCGCCGGAGTTGGTCGGATTCTGTATAACCCCGCCGCACTTCCCGTCCCAACCAGCCGCTCTTTTTCGTTCCACAAAAGCGTGAGCGCATCGCTCTCTTTGAGCTCTGCCGCAAGAAACACCGTTCGATCCAGCATCACGCGATACAACCGACCTCGGTTCCCAGGCGTTGACGCCGCCGCCAGCACGTTTCCGTCGGAATCAACCACCAGATCATTGAAAAAACCGTCGCTGATCGCGTGAAGCTGCTCGACTCGTCCGGTTTCATCGACTCGAAACAAACCGCCGCGTCCCTTTTTCTCCACCGGGCTCGTCGAGGGCGGAACAGTCGTTCCCGTCGGTGGCGCAGCCTTTACACCCGGGACAGAACCGCCCGGCGGCATGTTGATTTTGAGACCCCGTTGTTGCGTGTCGCCCCGCTGCATGTCGTTGACTGCGACGAAGACTTGGCCATTCCGAGCCGCAATAGCCCGGACTTCGTTGCCCGCAAAATCGTGAACGGCCCGCACCGTGACCGTTCCAGCATTGCCCAGCGACACACGATACAAAATCGCCTCGTCGCTGGTTCCAGCGTAGTAGACACCATCCTGCGCCTTGGCGAGCGCAAGGAAATGCCGCGCCGGGCTTTCAAACAACAGTTTCCCTTTTGTTTTTTCGTTGGGCCCCAACCGCTGGCCCGCACCGCAATCTTTGTCGTCGTAAAGAGCCAGCCGCCCTGGTGACGACGCCACCAACGTCTGCTCACCATCGCGGAGAAGCGCCCAAATGTGTTCTGCCCCTGTCGTTGCCCACACCTCGACTTTTCCATCTTCGGAAAGGTCAAAAATGCGCCCGTCGCCCACCGTCGCTGCAAGCACATGGTTTCCTGTCGGTGTTTTTCGCACAGCCAGCGCACTCACAAAAGAACCCGCCGGCAACGAGGCCAATTTTTGGAATTTCCCGTCTCGAATCCGCAAAACATTCGGATGTTCCCCACCTGTACCCACATACACCGCTCCATCGTCGGCCAGCACCAATGACCGCACCGAATCCTCGCCTTTTGCGGGCAGTTCCACTTTCGACAGAGACCAGCCGGGCAACACATCCCCCGAAGACGTGACCGCAACCCCGTATTCCTGTCCCTCCGCAAAATCCTGATAGGTGGTCGCCCGAAAACTGCGTGTCCCGCCCGCCCACGCAAACGGCACCACACCTGCGACGCAAAACACGAAAGAAAACCATGCCCAAAGCCGCGTGTTTCTCAAGGCGTTCTCCGCTTCTCGACATCAAAGTCTTTGATCATGACTGAAAGTTCCTGTTTGCCCGCCATCACCCAGTCCATGTCATACACGGTGCGATAGAGGCGTTTTTGCACATCCCCTCGACGACTCGTCGCCGTCGGCCTCAGCGTCGCCAGCACCGAGGCTGGCAATCCCTCCACTTGTCGCCCCCGCAGGTGTACGCCTTCGCTCGTCGAATGCAGCGTCACAGCCACGGAACGCCCCGAAGGAATTTTGCGCAGATTTTCCACAAAATCCGACAGCGAGTTCGGCGGTGCGGTATCCGGTTTTACATCAGGCCCCGCCTGGACCTCGATTTTGACTGTTTGCCCAGCGAGTGTCCTCGGAATCTCGACGGGAAGCGTCACAAACGCGAGTGCGCCGCCATACGGACGCACCGTCACCTGCAACGGAATTTTCTGACCGGCCTCGATTTCATCCGATGGCACCGACAGGCCCACCAAGTCCGCCGCCTGTGGCTTCCACGACACTTCGACGGTCAACTCGAACGATTCCACCCGAACCGGCGCAAACGGATTCCCGAGCAGTTCCTGCATTTGTCGAAGGCCCGTCGTCTTGCCGAGCATCCGTCCTGAAAAACCCTCTGTCACAAACAGGTGATCCGTGTGTTTGAGCGGCGCAAACCCAGCAACCTTCAACGTCGAATCCACACGAACCACAGCGTCGGCCACATCACTCGTTGCGATGTTTATCCCTTGGGTCCCGACCACCCCTGCCAGCACCGCCGTCAGCAGCTTGTGCACCGCCAGCTCCGTCCGCAGCACCTTCGGTTTCTGCCCGGCAGATAGAAACGTGAAGGTGGCCGGAATCATCTCGGCGGTCCTCGACGTGTCTGCCACGATTCCTGCCACGCGATCCTGCACCAACACGCCGACCGGATGCAGCGAATGACCCAATTTGAAACTCGATACCAGCGACGGCATAAATGTTGTGATTTCCGCTGTCGAAACCGGAAAATACAACTCACCCGCGTTGAGCATCGAATGCCCAAACGCCAGCACGCGCGAGCCCGCCACCGCCGTCACCGTCCCAATCGTCTGCACCGATACGTCTCCCCGGACCAGATCGACCGCGATCGCACTGCCCGGCTCAAACGAACGCGGCCCTGCGCCGTCGAGTGTCCCACTCCCTCCGCCTTGCATCACCGTCAGGCCACAAGGCTTCACCGCGTCGGAAAGCAAACGCAAAGCCTCGCCGTCGAGCCCAGACACCAAAAGGGGCATGGCCACTTGCTTGCTCGGATCGAACCCAGCCTGAAAGGCCTGCTGCATCGCACGAACAGGCGACGAGGAATGCACGGTTCCGCCCCTGTCCGAAAGCAGCATGTGGTTGTGATCTCGACCGCGCAAACGTCGTCGCATGTCTTCGAGCATGTACTCAATCGGCGTCACGCCAGCGACGGCATCTTTTGAAAAAGCCCACCCGAGAGACAACGCGCCAGCCAATTTTCCGTCGAGATAAATCGGCGACCCAGACATGCCTGCGACGATGCCCGTGTGTTTCAACCTCGGGTCCGTCGTCTCGACCAAAATGATGTCCATGAGGTGTGTGTGCTTCGGTAAAACACCGACGACGCGCACTGGAAACGGCTCGGGTTTGACACCCGAAAAGACCGTCAGCCCGTAACCCCTCATCCCCGGTCGAACGTCTTTGAGCGGAAGAATCGGCCACGGCGCGTTCTCGTTCGCAACCGGCTGCGGCGGTCCTCCGACAGTTTCAGTCGAGAAAAACAGCACCACCAAAAGCCAAACCCAAGCACACCACCTGCAATGCTTTCTCGACGGGAACATAAGGACTTCCAGCCTACCTTTGCAAAGCGCGGCGCGTCAACGCCTGGTTTTCGACAAAACTTCGTGACGCTTCCCGTTCATCGCCTCGACAAAAAAACGCGCGGAAATGCCTGTTTCCTACAATTTTACTTGCACACCCGCCAGAAAGGTGATTCCCCGATTCGGGACGCCAGAAGTGCCAAGCGGGAGGGAGAGGGTGCGATATTCTTGATTCAGCAAGTTTCGCCCGAGCAATTGCAATTGCAGTTTCTTTGTGATCTCCACAATGACGTTCGCGTTCAGAACAACATACGTTCCTTGCTCCGGGAGGCGCGCGTATGATTGCCGTGCAACTCCATTTAGATCAAACATCAATTTCCAAACGCGATAATTCACCTGAAACGAACCGAATAAACCGGGCATCGGCAAGTCATCAGCGTTGAACAGATAAGTCAGCGTCCCGCGCAAAAACAGAGAGTGGTTAGGGTGTTGCAATGGTTTGATTGTCACATCAAATTCCAGCCCGTCGCTGTTCTTCGTTTCTTGGTTGTTAATGAATGTGGGTGCATTGTATGGATTTCTTGGATCTTGCACAGGCGGCCCATAATCGACCAAATTCATGATCATGTTATGAAAGTAGTTTGCTGCGATATAAAAATACTTATGATCTTGAGCGGCTGAGACCTCAAACGTGTGGATGTCTTCTGGTTTCAGATTTACGTTTCCAAAATCGACCGAATTGTTTTTGTCATAAAATTCCAAGAAACTCGGTGCCCGGAAAGCTTTTCCGTAAATGAACTTGAACGCAGAACGAATGGGTGTCGTGAAAACGGCTGCAAAACGTGGACTGTATGCCAAGCCAAAATCATCATAATAATCGAGCCGGATTCCACCGGTTAACTGCACCCATTTCCCGATTTTCTGTTTGTCCTGCACAAAAAAACTACCGATATTCCGCTGGCGTAGTTCATTAAAGTTATATTCTCCAGTAAATTCTTGGATCGATCCAAAGAACTCGCCTGTTACTGGGTTTTGATTCGTGAGATTCACAACGTTGTACTGATTTAAATGATCATAACCAACACCGAATACTATTTCATTACTTGATATTGGCGTAATTTTCAAATTTGCATTCAGGCTAAGCTGAAAAGAATCAACGATTGGTCCAGTCGAAACGGTTTTGGAGAATATGGTGCCATCAGAAAGTTGAGCGCCCTCTGGGATAGCTTTGTATATTCCTTTCCAGCGATCGAGCAAAAAGCCAGCACTTGTGCTCAGTGTGACCAACCGATGAATTTTGTGTTCGTATGAAATGCCAATCGAGGTTTGTCTTTGCCAATCAACTCCGCTTTGATTTTGCAGAACGCCGAAACCCAAAAAATCCTCAACTTGATGTTCACTGTGGCGAATATGAAGAGACAAACCTTTCCATCGCAACGAACCCAAGAAATCAAATGTTCTGATGGGATCTCTTGAAGTTCCGGTGATTCCATATAAATCTTGCAATTGATTGTATTGATAGCCTTGATCTGAATAGTATCTCGCAAATCCATAGATTTCAACTGGGCCAATTTCTTTGGAGAGGCTGACTCTGGCTGAAATCGCATTTTGTGTTCCGTATTGAACCGCAATTCTGTTTTCGTCTACACGAAAAGTAACGATATTGATCACGCCGAGAAATGCACCGGAACCATACAATGCCGATCCGGGCCCGCGAATGACTTCGATCTGTTTGATGTTATCTACGGTTACGTATCGATTTAGAAGTGTGATTCCACCGGTATAGATGTCATTTAGCCTTTGGCCATTTAGCAAAACCAACACATATTCCGAATTGAACTTCGATCGCCCTCGCACGCCGATCCGAAAAGCCGTTCCTTGTTCCACGTCGCGCGTCACCTGAAACCCAGGAACGTAATTGAGAAGTTCTTCCAACGTCGTCACACCCAGGCGCGTGATGTCTTCGTGGGTCAGCACCGTCACGGTGGCCGGCGATTCTCCCAATTCCTCTTCTGTTTTCGAGGCTGTGACGATTTTGGCGGCGTATTGGCTGACTTGCTCCTCGAGTTCAAACAGTTGTAGTTCACTCGGAGTGTTCGATGGAGAAGAGGCTGGCAGCGTAGGCGAGGACGCCGGTTCGGAGGGCTCGCTTCGCAGGACCGGAGCTGGTTCTGCGTCGGGAAGTTTGTCTGGAACGAAGATCTTGGACGGCTCGCTCGGCGCGATGGTTGGAGTTTCTTGGGTCTGCGCCAAACACACACAAGGCAGCAGAACACACGCGACCCAAATCACTCGTAGCCAGCGCAATTGACCGAAGACTGCCTCTGCTCGATCCATCGCACCATGTTGTCACTTTGTGGTTTTTGTGCGCAAGAACACAAAATAGCCATGGATTCAGACGGGACCGTGGCGCTGCTTATGGGACGGCCAACATTTGCTCGAGTCGATCGGCGACGCGGTGCATGTCTTTGAGGAGAGGCTCGGGCAGATTCGGGGACGCGATGCACTCGCCGTCCACCTCAGTTTCGGTAAATCGCACCGTTTGCGGCACACATCGCTTGGATTCAGAGAGGACGGAAACTTCGTACCCGAATGCACGCTTTTCCATCCTGAAAACAAAGTGGCGCACATATTTCGTCTTGGCATCGCGGATGGGCAAACCCGGAAGTCCTGTGTCTTCCCAGCGGGTGACGATCAAACCGGGAGCGACAACGGTGGGGTAAAAGCCAAGCTGTTTGACGGATTCGAGGAGGGCGTCGATTTGTTCCCGCGCAAGTGGGCGGCTTTGAAAACGAATCGGCTGGGTGGTTGCGGGTGCGCAGCCTGTTTGGCACACAGAAAACACAAACCCCAAAGAAGCGAAGACAACCATTCTGAGTTTTGACACAAACATGCTCTGAAGCTGCCGGGGTTTTGGTTGCAAAGTCAAGGTTTCCTCGGCTGTGGGTTCGCACGTAAGATGACTGGATCGGTTTGTCGGCTTTGGTGTTTGTCCTGGGATTCGATCGAAGGAGCTTCCCAAATGTTTCGGATGCAAAAGTGGAAACGGAGCGCGCAGTTTTTGTCGTGGTTTGTGTTGAGTCTGCCGGTCATGTGGGCGATGTTGTTTGCGATGCCGGTGTTTGCGGATGTCGCCCCGTGGCCGTTCCGTCGGCCACAACAGCCGCCGCCTCCACCGAGACCGCCGGTTTCGCCCGTGTCGATTGTGTGGCAGCCGGTGAAGCCTTTGGAACCAGTGCTCCAAATTGCGCGACCCGCAACCCCCCCGATGTCGTTGACGTGTTCGGACGGTTCGGGCTTGGTTCTTGCGCAGCTTGACGCAAAAGCAGTGGTGGAAGATCCGCTGACGTTTACGGAATTGCACCTGACGTTTCGCAACCCAGAGCCTCGAGTGCGCGAAGGGCAATTCGAGATTCTGCTGCCTCCGGGGGCCGCGATTTCGCGCTTTGCCATGCGGCAAGGGAATGATTGGCAGGAGGGCGAGGTGGTGGAACTTCAAGCGGCGCGTCGGGCGTATGAAGACTTCCTGCACCGACGGCAAGACCCGGCGCTTTTGGAAAAACAAGCGGGCAACAGCTTCCGAGCGCGCGTGTTTCCGATTCCAGCAAACGGTGTCAAGGAACTGATTGTTTCGTATTCAGCGGAACGACCGCATGCAGCGGACCCCTTTCGGATTTATTTGCGGGGTTTGCCGAAACTCGATCGGCTGACGATCCGGGCTTTGGTGGCCAAAAACCAAGGCGGTGGCTTGGCATCGTCGATGGGCGGGAAAAGTCTGCAACACCAGACGGTTACGGTGGAAAAAGACCACTTCACACCGGATGTGGATTTCGAGGTGGAAGTGCCCGTCGCGTTTTCCAACGATGGCAGGGCGGTAGGTCTGATTCACCAAAACCTGATGGTGACGCGGATTGCTCCGAAAACGGTGCTCGGAAAGATGGGACACGCGCCGCTCGACGGATTGACGGTGCTGTTTGATACCAGTGCGTCGAGGGCACTTGGTTTCAAGGCGCAAGTCGATTTGCTCGGAAGTGTGCTGTCGGAGCTTGCGAAAAAAGGGGAAGGCCGGACGCCGGTGCGCATTGTCGCGTTTGACCAAACGAGCGAAGAGATGTTTTCGGGTGCCATTGCAGATGTCGGCCCGGCGGTGCTGGAAAAACTCCGGCAAAGGCGGGCGTTGGGTGCGTCGGATTTGTCGCAAGCCCTTGCTTTTGTGGGAAAAACGAACCGGAATCACCATCGTTTGTTGCTGCTCAGCGACGGTGTGGTTACGGCAGGCGACACGCAGGGAACGGTCTGGAAGGACCTTGCGCAGAACCTGAGTGGAGCGGGTTTTTCGCGGCTCGATGCCATCCCGACAGGAGGTCTGCGCGACGAACCGATGCTGCGGAAACTCACGCAACTCGGCTTTGCGTCGGATGGCGTTGTGATCGATGGAGATCTGCCGGCAGCCTACGTGTCTTCACGGCTATTGCGGACGGTGAAATCGAACCTGGCGGTCTCGGTTCCGGGCAGCAATTGGGTGTGGCCCTTGGAACTAAACGGTGTGCAGCCGGGTGATGAATTTTTGGTGTATGCGGATGTACCCAACAACCAAGGTTCCCAGGTCATTTTGCGAGGGAAAGACCAAGTTACAGAGTCGTTCGGGGTGGCCCCTGTGGAAGTGCCGCGACCGCTTCTGGAGCGCGCGTGGATTGGGGCCCGAATCAGTCGCCTGATGCACCAAAGGGATTCGCTGAGCGCGCAGGACCCGGACCTGTCCGAGGCGTTGAAACACCAAATCGTAGAACTTTCGACCAAGTACCGGGTTCTCTCGGATTTCACGGCGCTCTTGGTGCTCGAAACAGAGGCAGACTACGCACGGTTTCAAATCGATCGCCGTTCTTTGACAGACATCTTGGGAATTGGTCTGGATGGGATTGAAGTGCGGTCGCGCAAAACGCTTGCGCAGACTACACCGATTCAACCTCCTCCTCCGCCGCCTCCTCCTGTGTGGAATGTGCGACCGCCAATGAAAGCATCGAACCGACCTGCCGCAGCCGCATCTCCGATGAGAGCCGGTGCAGCCCCGATGGAAGCCGACGGCGCGTTCATGGATGCGCGAAAGGACAGCAGCGGGTCGATGGCGGAATCTGCTCCGGCGATCACGGGTGCACCGGCACCGGGAGGAGCGTCAGCGGGAGGTCAGGGGGCTTTGGCACCCCGAGCCGAGCCGATGATGGCCAGTCCATCAGATGAACGCGATGCCGACAAGGTCGCAGAGGCACCCAGGATTTCCGACATGCGCAACCTACGACGCATGCCTCGCGAGGAGTCCGAAAAGAAAGTTGTCGCCATGCGTCCGCGTCCAAGTTCGACGCCAGCGTTTGCGCCTCCGCCTCCGCCTCCGCCTCCTTCGTCCTCCGTGCTTCGTCCGATGCCTCGACGAGACATTCCCTCGCAACAGCCGTTTGTCAATCCGTATGAAGGCAAATTGGCGCAGGTGATGAATCTGGTGAAAGCGTCTCGGCTGGGCGAGGCGTTGACGATGGCGCTCGCGTGGCGGGAAAGCGATCCGGGCGACGTGCTCGCGCTGATTGGTCTTGGCGAAGTATACGAAGCGCTTCAGCAGAAGCGTCTGGCGGCGCGAGCGTACGGATCGATCATCGATTTGTTTCCGGGGCGAGCAGATTTGAGGCGTTTTGCCGGTTCGCGCCTCGAGCGGCTTGCAGAAGGTTTGGCGCTGGCGACCGACACGTTCAAAAAGGCCGCAGCCGATCGCCCCGATCATCCGTCGAGCCATCGCATGCTCGCCTACGCCCTGGCCAAACAAGGCAAGTTTTCGGAGGCGTTTGAAGCCATCTTGGCCGGCGCAACGCGCTCGTATCCGTCGGGACGGTTTGCGGGTGTGACGCAGATTTTTGCCGACGACGTGGGGATTTTGGCAGCGGCGCTCATCCGAAACGCGCCACAACGTCGCGATGAAGTGATGCAACGCTTGCAAGGAATCGGTGCCCAACTTGCAACCCAGCCGAGTTTGCGCTTTGTCCTGTCGTGGGAGACCGATGCAAACGATGTCGATTTCCACATCTACGACGGGCGGGGCGGACATGCGTACTATTCGTCACCGATGCTTCCAACGGGAGGTTCCTTGTATGCCGATGTGACCACGGGTTACGGACCGGAGTGTTTTGCGATTCCGTTGCCCTCGACGCAGCGAACGTATCCATACAAATTGCAGGCGCACTACTACTCGCGCGGCCCGATGGGATATGGGATGGGCAAATTGCAGATCATGGAACACGACGGAAAAGGCGGTCTGCGTTTCGCGGAACGGCCTTTTGTGATCATGGTGGACGGCGCGTTTGTCGATTTGGGTGAAGTGCGAGGCCCACTGCCGTAACGTGTCGGTCGTGCGGATGCGACATCGTTTTGGAGTGTTTCTTGTCGGCTTGGGTCTTTGGGCGTCGATTCTTTCGGCGTGTCAGCGCGAAGCTCGGTCGGTGCATTCTTTACCGGTACAGCCTCGGAGAGCGACGCAAACACAGGCCGGTTTGCCGCATTCCACAACCGATTCCGGGGCGTCCTCCAAAAACATTCGAGCAGAACACACCGAACCCTCCGACGCATCGGTAGGCTCGCCTCCGCACGGCGCAGAAACCGGCGCGAATCCGTCTCCCCTTCCTTTGCAACTGCCTTTTGGCGCATGGTCTCTGCCACGAGGCGATTTGCACCGCACAGGCCGCAGCCCCTTTTTGTTGCCGAAGGACAAGCCGCGCATCTCGTGGCGTTTTCCGACCAAAGGCCGCGTGACCGCAGCGCCCGGCCAAACCCAAAACGGTCTGATCGTGTTTGGTTCTCATGACCACGGCATTTACGGAGTCCGAGGGGACGGCGTTCTTGTGTGGAAACACATGACCCAGGACATGGTGTTTTCGGCACCTGTGATTTCTCCAAAAGGAGTGGTTCTGATCGGCTCGGATGACGACAAGCTGTATGCGCTGCGGAGCGAGGACGGAAGCCCTGTGTTTGTTGTATCTGTCGGAACATGCAAACGGTCTGTGGGGGTAGGTCTTGTGGCTTCCCGCTGTGACCTGGAAGGTGTAACCCCTGCACCCAATGGAAGCCTGTACGTAGGAGGAGACGGAATCACCGCTCTTTCCGCAGAAGGACAGGTTCTGTGGCACCACGAAGTGGACAAAAAACACTGCGGATCGGCCCCGAGTTTGGGGCCCGATGGAACCGTGTGGGCCGTGTGTCAAGACATGCTGGTGCATCTGAATCCTGACGGAAGTTTGCTGTTTCGGAACGCGCTCGCGCTGGATTTGGCAGAAAGCCCGGCCATTTCCTTGGACGGAACCGCATTTTTGGGAGCGGAAGACAAGCGCCTGTATGCCGTCTTGGCAGATGGCAAAGTGAAGTTCTCTGTTCCCACACAAGGACCCGTGCGTGCAGCAGTGGCACTTGGGCAAGACGGAACCGTTTTTTTCGGTTCACACGACGGCCATCTGTATGCAGTTCGGTCGGACGGCACCCTGTTGTGGAAGTTTCAAACCGGGGGACCGATTCAATCCGCACCGGTTGTGGACAAAGAGGGCCGGATTCTGTTTGGTTCAGGAGACAAGCGGCTGTATGCGCTGCGTCCCGACGGAAAATTGTTGTGGCAACAGGTCTTCACACACGATGTGGATGGAACCCCTTTGCTCGCAGCGGATGATGCCATTCTCGTGGGAACAGACGATGGGTATCTTTACGCTTTGTCGGCAGGTGTGTCGGAAAGGTCGGGCAACATCAAGATCGACTGAGCCAAACCAACATACGGCGCAAACCGACCCAGGTGCTGGTGCATTCGCCGCTGGATTTGGGGGTACGTCTCTGGTTCTGGGTTTTTCCGGGAAGGAGGATATCGTTTGGCCCACGCTCGCAACGAATCCGCATCGACCGGCGGCAAGTCAAACAGGCCCAGAAGGGGCATCATCATCGGGACTTCTTTGACACCAAAACCGGGCAACGTACACAGAAGGTCTCTCACCCGATCCTGCCAATCGAATTCTTCCTTCAACAGGTCATCGATCACGAGGGCATTTTCGCGGAGCAACGCCTGCACAATCGGCAAACTCGGTCGCTTCAGGGTCTCCGGCTCCGGTTGTCCTTGCGCGCACACATCGGCCAGCGCAAGCACCGTCTTGGCGAGCTTCCCAAAGCCTAGCTCTTCTCTCAACAGCGTTTCGCTGGCCTTCGCCACGAGTTCGGCTGTCGGAAACGCTGTCCGATGAAGCATCGTGGGCTGCCCAAACGCATCGCAAAGGGACTGGCACAGCGACGCAGCCTTTTTCCGACCCGCTTTGCCAAGCAGAAGCACCTTCACCAAATCCTCAAAGACTGCCGGGCTGCGCCAAACATAGCCCGCGTGTGTCCGCGTCCGTTCGGCCCACGCTGGGTCCTTTTCGCACATCGCACGAAACAGCGACAGGTCGTCCGAAACGCCCAACATCCAGCGAGCCGTCGGCTGCCCCTCATCGGACAGCATCCCCGGCGACAACCCCCACATCACCAAAACGTCATGCCCCGGCACGGACTGAACGAGCACTTCAGGAACCGCGTGCCTGAAGGGCCCGGTCACAAAGATCGGCAGTGGCACCTGAAAAGAAGTCTGCTCTGCGTTCCAGACCACAGGCGGCAAGAACGCTGTCGGACTCAGCCGCGCTGCATGGCTCAATGAATACCGAGAAGGGAGCTGAATCAACGTCGGATGCGTCGGTTTCTGAAGCCCCGGCGGAACCGGCGAAGCGTGCGCAGGGTCAGTCTCTGTGTTGGCATTGCCCACAGGGGCCGCGTCCACCCGAGCCAGGACTTCCGTCTTTTTCTTTTTCGACATGCCGCGCCGTATACCACGCCCGCCAGGTTTCCCCGCCCGTTTTGAGCCGCTCCCTTTTTCAACGCCCCCTACAACACCAAAGCAGGGAACTGTCTTGAGGTTTTTTCGAGCCGTCGATAACATGGCAAACCATGGCACTCATCGACAAACCCGAGCGTGCTCGTCAACTTGCACGAGCGATTGCGTCAGACCTCACCCTCTATCACGAAAAAGAAATCGTCCAAGGGATTGAAAACGACAGCCTTTTTTCGGTGATGCACGACCACATCGAAGAAGGCCGCACGCTATTCAAAAGCCGCGTGAGCCCCGAAATCTACGAGCTGAACCTGTTTGATCGGGCCGTCGTGGACGTGATGCTCAAGTCCAAGGGACACATCAAGTCGCAGATCTGGTGACGACCCCCAAAACACCGCTCACGTATACCGTCTCGAAGGCTGACACCGGCCTGCGTCTTGACGTGTATCTGTCTCAACAGTCGCTGCCTTTTTCGCGATCGCAGCTCGCGCGTCGAATCGAGGCTGGCGAGGTCACAATCGACGGGAAACCGTGTCGTCCTGGCCAGAAATTGCGTGCCGGGCAAATCCTGTCGTTTGCAGTCGCCGATCCCAAAGACACGCAGACCAAACCCGAGAACATCCCGCTTTGCATCCTGTTTGAAGATCCTCATCTCATCGTGGTCAACAAGCCTGCTGGGTTGGTCGTACATCCAGCGCCCGGTCACGAAACCGGCACGTTGGTGTCCGCGCTCCTGTTTCATTGTGGTTCGCTTCCCAAACCGCCTGTTTTCCGTGCGTCGCCGTCACCATCGCCGTTGCCATCTGTGCAAACCGAGGATGCGGTTTTGGATGAACCAGATTCTGACGACGACGCAGAGGATTTGGCCGTTTTGCCTGCATCCGCTTCGTCTTTTTCGATCGGCGGAGAGCGCCGGCCCGGCATCGTCCACAGACTGGATGCGGGCACGTCGGGCGTACTCGTGTGTGCCAAAGATGAGCCCACGCTCGTCGGTCTTCAGGCGCAGTTTCAAATTCACAGCATCGAACGAAAGTACGTGGCCCTCGTGGACGGTGTTTTGCCGGACGAAGGCACTTTTTCGACGCGATACGGTCGGCATCCGCGAGATCGAAAGCGTTTCACCGCGCGCAGCGGAGAAAAACACGCCGTCACGCACTTTCGGACACTAGAACGGTTTTCCGGGGCGACACTCGTTGAGCTGAGGCTCGAAACCGGGCGGACACATCAAATTCGGGTGCATTTGTCCGAACAAGGCTTTCCCATTCTCGGAGATCCACTGTACGGTCGTCCGTCGAGGAATCGCGCTGTTCAACAGATTGCATCCACGGTGTTGCATCAAGCGTTGCACGCCCAAGTCCTCGGTTTTGAGCATCCGCGAACCGGCCAAATGTTGCGTTTCTCGGCCCCGCCCCCGCCCGATTTTCTGGCCGCACTGTCAGCCCTGCGCGCCAAACCGGCGACCACAACGCAGCACGACGCGCCGACTCCACATCCATAAAGAGCATTCATGGCTGCGGCGGTTCCTGCACGGTGTCGTGAAAGGGGCGGAAGTCAATGATGCGGCGGCCTTCCTGGTCGGTGCTCAAGATGTCCACAAACCGAGCCCCAAACCGCACGTCTTTCGCCCGGTACCCATGCCGTGCATGCACGGTTTGCGCGAGCGTGTTGTCGATTCCCATGAACGTCACAACCAGTTCAGCAGCCTCTTCTTCCAGCGTTTCTTTTGTCGCGCCGAGCAAGAGGCTCTTTTCATCCAAGATGTGTTGCGCGCTCCACGTCATCGCAAACACCGGAGAAAAACTGCGCACAAGCGGCAATTCATAAAACCGGCGCATTTGTTCTCCCTCTGGCGTCGTCTCTGTCCGAAACAGCCACAGCCGAAGCTGCGCCTCGACCACTTGGTTGCCCCGTTCGTTGGCCACGCGGAAGACGAGCGACTTTTTCCCATCCCGAACCATCACCACCGCTACCTGAGAAAACAGAATCCGCGCCGTAGGCCGCGCAAACTTCGAGAAGAACAAGCCCGTCATCACCGCCGTCGTCATGAGGCCGAAAATCGACTCGAACGTGACAAGCACATGTGTGAGGACCGACACAGGTGCCATCTTCCCGTATCCAATCGTCGCCATCGTTTGCACGCTGAACGCGAAGGCGTCCATCCATGACCCTGGCCTCGCGTTTTCCACGCCGCCTCGGTCCAGAAAGTACAACGTCCCGAAAAACGAGTTCGACAAGAGATAGAACGCCACGATGGCCAACAGAAAGCGCGGCCATGTCGTGCCAATCAGACGGTGATACAGGTCGTGCAGCAGGCTCTTTTTCAGGCCGACGCGCAAAACGTCGATGGTCCCGTCGCGGTTCACAATCGAAGGAAGGCGAAGAAGCGTTCTTTTTTCACTCACGGCGCTGCTCATCCTATCGCGACCACCAGGAAATAGGTGTCTGCCTGGTCTCCTGTTCCAAGCACGAAGCGTCCGCCTGTCGAGTGTGTCGCCCGTGTCTGTCCGTGCGACGCTGGTTTTCCTGGCTTGTATCTTCTTCGGGGGCACGATAAAACCGCCTCGTCGGATTTTTCCAACACCGGCATTCACGCGAGGTAGACCTGTCTCACATGTCCCTTTTTGATCGAACTTTGACCCGCCGCATCGTGTCGCTTTCTGCGCCCGTGATGCTGGCGATGCTGACCCAAACGCTCATCAACCAAGTGGACCACATCTTCGTCGGGCACTTGCCGCAGGCCGAGTCCACACCTGGCCAGGCCGCTGTCCAAGCAAGCGTCATTTTGCTGTGGGCGTTTGGCGGGATGCTCGCCGCGATCAGCGTCGGAACCCAGGCACTCGCAGCCCGTCGCATCGGCGAAGGAGACGTGGAAGGCGCGGGCGCGGTTTCGACCAACTCACAAGTGCTCGCGATTGGCTCGTCTCTTGTCGTCACGGCGATTACCTACACGCTGGCCCCAACGCTCTTTCGGTTGATGAACAAAGACCCGGCGGTCGTGGCCCTGGGCGTGCCGTTTTTGCGGTGGCGCTTTCTGCAAATCCTCAGCATGGTGTGGACGGCGAGCCTGAAGTCGTTTTTCGACGGTCTTGGGAAAACGCGGGTCCACATGGGTGTCGCGATTGTCATGAACATCGCGAACTTCCTTTTGTGCATCGCGCTGATTTTTGGGCCCGACACACCGGGCTTGCCGGGCATCGACGCGGTTCATGCCGCGATGGTCGCCGTGTTTGGGTCCAGACTGACTCACTTGGGCGTGCCCGGTGCGGGCCTTGCGTCTGCACTCAGCTCGTACATCGGGCTGTTTCTGATGCTCGGTTGGTCGTTGCGCGGTGAGTACCGCAAGTTCCACATGCGCCGTTTGAGCAACCTGTCAGGAAAAACGATGGTGCAGCTTGCCAAGCTGTCGCTGCCATCGGGGGTCGCGACGCTCGTGGCCATGGGAGGGTTTGGTTTTGTGCTGTTTGTCGTCTCGAAACTCGACCTGCAGGCCAGCCGGGCTGTGGGGCGCGTGATTTTCTTTGCGGCGACCTCGAACATCATCAGCGTGCTCCAGATCGTTTTCATCTCGTGTCTGGCTTATGGAACGGCAACGGCGACACTCGTGAGCCAACACATGGGCGCAAATGAAGTGGATTTGGCCGAACGGTTTGCGTACCAGGCTGCACGTTTGGGGGCCGCTCTGTTCTTGGTGGTGGGACTCCTTCTGGCCGCCTTTGCGGAGCCTATCCTGCACTTTTGGAACCCAGACGCAGAGGTCATCGCCGTTGGTGCTCCGATTTTGCGCGTCTTGGGTTTCTTGTGTCCGCTCATCAGCATCGCGCTCGTGTTCACGCAGGCTTTGTATGGCGCGGGAAATACGTTGTTTGTGATGGTGATCGAGGGCGTGTTGCACATTGTGTGTCTTGTGCCGATGTCGTGGCTGGCGGGAATGGTCTTTGGACTGGGTATGTGGGGTGTTTGGGGGTCGCTCATGTTCTACGTAACGGCGCTCGCGGTCATCATGTTCGCGAAGTTCCGACAAGGCACCTGGAAGCACATCCGAATCTAGCATCCAGCGAGAGCACGCCCCATCAGCCGCGTAAAACGCATGTTGGACGCTCAGAATGCATGCGTAAGCCGCTTACAAACGCATGTTGGACGCTCAGAATGCATGCGCAAGCCGCTTACAACGCATGTTGGACGCTCAGAATGCATGCGTAAGCCGCTTACAAACGCATCTTGCCCGCTCAGAATGCATGCGTAAGCCGCTTACAAACGCATGTTGGCCGCTCAGAATGCATGCGTAAGCCGCTTACAAACGCATCTTGCCCGCTCAGAATGCATGCGTAAGCCGCGTGCGGACGCACTATTGCCACCAACTGAGCCAGACCGCCCGCAAAAGCCCCCATATCAGGCTTAGCGGAAAAACAGCTGGAACAGGATAACCAGCAGGACGCCGATGGAGACTCCGAGGGAGACGGCAAACATCACACGGCGACGGCCAGCATCCGGCAGAGGTTCACCGGGGCGCGGTCGATTCACAGCGGACATGGGCACAGTCGCCAGCGACGCATTTTGGTTGGCGGTTTTGATGGTGTCTGAGGAAGCACGGTTCGGAGGTGTTGTGCCTGGAACGGGCACGGAGCCGGAGAGCGGCGTTTTTCGCCCAGGCACAGGGAGCGTTCCTCCGGGCGGTGTGGCTTTCGGGGTGCGAACGGTGTCTGCGGCTTCCCCTTCCGCCACGATGACCGTTCCGGCTTGCGGAGTGGTTTTGCGCGGGAAACGAACCTCTGCGGAATTTTCTTTGGGGGCTGAGGCAACAGAAGACGGTCCCGGCGCTCCCGCTTTCGCCATCCCTTTTTGCCCAGCCAAACCAAACGGCATGGTCGTGCGCAAGTTCGCCGGAACCGCAGGTCTTCCACCCGCGCCCTGATCCAGTCGGATGACTTGCAGTGGCATCGTGACCGCAGGCTGTTTTCTGCCAAGCGCATCCCGTGGCCCCGAAGTTGCTGCGCCAAGCTGAACGGCAGGCACGGCTTGGCGCAGGGAGTCCCGCTTGGCCGCGTTGATCACGGCGCGCAGTTCTGAGTCGCGTTGAGCAATGCGATCTCGGAACATTTCCGACATATAGGCGGCGACTGCTTTCTGGCTGCAATCCAAGCTTTGCCGCGTCATGCAATCGGCCAGCGCGTCCGCAAATTCGAGCCCCGAGCGGTACCGATCACTGGTCTCTTTGGCGAGCGCCTTTTGCACGATTTCTTCAAATTCGGGCGGACAGTCTGGAGCGTATTCCTGAAGCGGAGGCACAGGTTCTTCCGCAACCGCCACCATCGTCGCCAAGTCGGTCCCGCGCTTGAACAAACGCCGCCAAGTCAGAAGTTCCCACAGCAAAATACCGACCGAAAACACATCCGACCGACCATCGAGGCGAGCCGACCGCGCCTGCTCTGGCGACATGTAGGCGTACTTGCCTTTTACCGTCCCCGCCTGCGTTTGTTCGCTTTCAGCGGCCATGGTCGCTTTGGCGATGCCAAAGTCGATGATTTTCACCACGCCGTCATAGGTCACCAAAATGTTTTGCGGTGACACATCGCGATGCACGATGCCCAAGAGCTTGCCCGTCTCGTCACAAAGCGAGTGCGCATAGTGCAGCCCAGCCAGCATGTCGATGATGATGCGCCCGACGATAGCGGGCGGTGGGCGGCGTCCCAAGGCGTCGGATTGCTGCGCAATGGAACGCAGGTCCTCCCCATTGATAAATTCCATCGCCAAATAGAACGACCCGTCGGCTTCCCCTTCATCGAAAATGTCAACGATGTTCGGATGTTTCAGCAGCGCAGCGAGCCGCGCCTCGTTCTTGAACATGCGGACAAACTCGGCATCGGCGCTTTGGTGCGCGAACAAACGCTTCACCACAAACGGGCCGGGGCGAGCCCCCCTGGCGGTGGCACCCGGGACAGGCCGAGCCAAGTAAATCTCGGCCATGCCGCCTTCAGCCAGTTTGCGGTCGAGCAGGTATTTGCCGAAGGGAACTGCCACGAAGTTTTAGGTCCAAGGAATCGTAGGCCGTTTTCCGCCCCACGGTCAACCGGAACGATTCCAGCGTTCAGAGCGCGTTCAGCATCGCCGCCAGCTTGTCTGCCATTGCCTCTGAATTTGCTTGGGGATTTGCCCCTTGATTCAGTGGGACATCCAGTTCGACATAGCTTTGGGAACCTTTGTCATACACAAACAACGGCCCCGTTTTCGATACATCGATCCCATCGGCAAGCAGCGGTTGTTTGTTGATTTTCAGCGTTTCCGTCGTCGCCAAGTCCGCAACCAAACGGACGAACCGGGGACGCGCCGGATCAATCAAGTGGTGTTCCACACAAGCAAACAGAGCCTTCGGATCGAAAGCATGCTCCCGACGGAGTTTGATCGCGGCCATGCCCGCTCGTCCTTCTTGGCCGGGCAGTTTCACGCCATACACCGCGCACATTTCGACAAAGGGAAGCAGCGCAAGAACGGCGGCGACCTGCTCTGTCGAGACGTTTTCTCCTTTCCAACGAAACGTGTCTCCAACGCGATCGACGAACCAATAGTCGCCGTCGGCATCCTCTCGCAACAGATCGCCGCTGCAAAACCATGCGTCGCCAGACTTGAGAACATTGCGCAGGATCTTTTTTTCCGTCGCGGTTGGTTCCGTATATCCGTCAAAGCGCGACAAAGGATTGTGCTGGCGAATCTCGACGAGAAGCATGCCTGGTTCATCGACTTCACACGGAATCAAAAAGCCGCGCGAATCTTTGGGATACGTTTCCGTCGCTGGATCGTATTTGACGGTCAGCGTGCGAACGACGCCAAACGGAACGCGCCCGACGGAACCAATTTTTTCGCCCGTCACGTTCGTCATCACGACGTTTCCCTCGGTCGCCGCGTAAAACTCGAGGACACTGACCGAACCAAACCGATGAAGGAGGGTTTTCCAGACTTCGGGGCGCATGCCGTTGCCGACGAAAAGACGCACGGAATGGCTGCGCTCAAGCGGTGAAGGCGGCGCAGACACCAGATACCGACACAGCTCGCCGACGTAAAACACGACCGTGGTGCCTGTGCGACGGACATCTTCCCAAAATTGTCGAACGGAAAAACGCGGCGCGATGGCCAACCGACACCCACCAAGCAGCGCGCCCGACGCAGCCAGAAGCAAACCGGTGCCGTGGTGAAGCGGCAAACAGCAATACACTGTGTCGGTCGGATTCAGGTCACAGCCGACCGCTGCTGCCGTTGCTGCAAGCACCCATCGCCGATTCGATATTTTCACCGCCTTGGGCTTGCCCGTCGTGCCCGACGTGAACATCAGACACGCAATGTCTTTGGCCTGGCCCGCGTCGAGTGGCAAAGTCGGCGGCAGCACTGCATCGATAGCCTCCAAATCGAGGGTGGTTTCGCGAAAGCGCGTATGGTTTTGGGCCTCTCCTTGGCCGATCAACAGTCGCCTCACACCGTCGAGCTCGCCTACATCGGGGGCCTCACGCAGCGAAATCAGGTCACGCACGCCCGTCACGGACAGCGCGTGCGAAAGCGCCGCCCCACGTAGAGACGGATTCAAAATGGCGACCGTCACGCCCAGACGATTTGCCGCCGCCAGCGCAGTCAAGCAATCGGGATGGTTGTCAAACAGCAAACCGACCGTCTGCCCAGACCGAACGCCACAACCGAACAGCGCCGCCGCGATGTGCGTCACGCGCCGGTCGGCCTCGGCGTAGGTATACGCACGACCTTCCCACAACAAAAAGGAATGATCGGGAATCGCACGCGCCTGGGCTTTGAGCGTCGCCGACAACGACATTTCCGCGCCATCCCAGACGCGCAGAAGACGGAGAAGACGCGGAAGCTGCCAGCGAGAAAACCTCGTGGCCCGATTCAGGTCCTGGGTCAAGTTGCCCACCTTCGCCCACAGCGCCCGAGGCCCAGCCGACAGCAGGCGCAACACGTGCGGGTCCTGCTGCGTCTCGGCTTTTTGGGACAGGAGTCTGCCGATTCGTTCGGGCTTCGGCCCCTGCTGATCGCGAAAACGCAGCCACTCATCTATCGTCGGCCACACGTCTTGTTGCGCGCGGGTCCCGACCAAAAGACCCAAATGTCCCGTGTCGATCGTGGCACCGTAAACCTCGTCGTGAGGCACCACTCGCTCGACGGCAGACACAGCGCGCGGTCGCGCAAAATCGTCGCGGAGCCCGCGAAAATACAAAACTGGTACGTCGATGTCCGACAGCGAGACGGTTCGACCCGCAATCACGAAACCGCCCGACACCATTCGGTTGTGAACCACAAATTCCTCCACGAAATTGCGCAGGGCGGGACCTGGCCAAGCGACGAAACCTTCGCCTCCCAAAAAACGGCGCGTCGGCTCCATGCGTTTCAGCGCCTCTTCGTCGTCGAGCAAACGCAGCATGAGCAGAAAATGCCGCAGTTCTTGCCTCGGGCTCGCGAGTTTGAAACCGATGCTCGTGATCCATCCGGGCAAAAAAGGCACTTCCTCAAGCGGTCTACTAATGAGTCGCTCGGCGCTGTGCAAAACCCCGGACAGCACAGAGGGTTTGACGGCCACCGGCAAGTTTCGCAAAAGATCGACAGGGCTTCCCAGCGTGATGCACGACGCGATGCCTTTGCACCGACGAAAAGCAGCCGTTTGATAGACGAACATGCCGCCTTGCGAATACCCGAGCAAATGGACGTTTTTCTGCGTTTTTTCGACGATGCAATCCACAGCCGCGCTGACCGCGAGCACATGGTCGGCCAGCGTTTTTTCAAGTCCTTCTGGCGTCGCGTCCGGTGTTCCGAAATCGACGGACCACACGTCGTAGCCTTTCGACAAAAGCCACAGCACCGCACTCAGATCAGGCGACATGTCGTAGATTTCCGCCGTCACCATCAGAGGCGGCACCAGCAACACAGGCGAACCTTTCGCGCGGTCTGTTTCGTAGTGCCGCAGCGAAAACTTGTCGGTCCTGTGGACGACGGAAAAGCGAGTTTGATAGACCGACGTAAAACGTCTGCCGCTCACAAGTTTTGCGACGTTGACCAAGCTTGCGCTGGCATGGCGCAAACGGCTTCGCAGTTTGTCTGCGGGTTTCATGGTTTTCCTCTGTCGTCGCACAGAGCGACGTTTGCAGTTTTTCGGAGCGTCTCACAGCCGAGGGCAGTTTTGAACAACGGACGTGGTTTTTTGTCCGAGTTTTTGGTTTGCTCCGGGCTGCGCAACACGAAACCAGGAGCAAGCCTTGTCGCAGACGAGCAAAAAGCCGGATTTTGTCCTCGGGAACGCGGAAAAACCGGGCGTCGCGTGGTCCGAAAACCTGAGCCAATCGACGCAACAGGGCGAACCCACACCGTGGCTTTTCGCGCAACGTCCGACGATTGTTTGGGGAACATGCCTGGACCGCGGTAAGGAAACAGACGTGTTCGAGGCAGAGCTGCAAAGGTCGCCGCTGCCTCCGGTTCGCGTCGCGCTGAAACGTCTTGTGCCGGCGCGGCGCGGCGAGGCAGACCTGAGACGGAATCTTCGACGCGAGGGTCTCATTGGCTCGCAACTTGTCCATGACCATGTGGTCCGCACGTTGGAAGTTCTGGAACTCGGCGACGAACCCGTGCTCGCCATGGAACTCGTAAAGGGAATCAATGCGCAGACCTTGTTGTCTCGACTGTCTGCGCAGAACTTCCGCCTCGGGCCTGCGCTATGGGGCCATGTGCTCCATGGTGTGTTTTCTGCGCTGCACTATTTGCAGTTTGAGCGACGTTGCGACCGGCCACTTGCGCACAGAGACGTGTCTCTTCTCAACGTCATGTTGTCCGCAGAAGGTCGTGTGCAGCTTCTGGACTTTGGTTCCGCACAGGAAGAGGAGATGCAGCACGGGGCCTCCCTTTCCAACGATTCGTATGCAATGGGGGTATGTGCTTGGGAACTCCTCTGCGGGCGGACCTTTCCGTCGCTACCAGCAGGCTATGGGGATGCGGAAATGGGCAGTTTGATCGCGTTTGCTGCGACGCATCATGCCGCTCCCGCATGGCTTCTGTTGCGCGATTGTCTGTGGCCTGAACCAGCGCATCCTTTGCAACCCGCTGACGGAATGAAGCTGTGCATGCGAATGATGGCAGGTCAACCAACGCGAGCGGCCCTTCAAAAGCTATTGCGCGGCTTTTCGGACCAAGGAATTCCAGGATTGTTGTCTGGGGATGCCTCTGTTCACGAACATTTGACAAAGATCGATCCCGCCGTCGATTTGGCAGATCGGTTGCAACAGGCGTTTTGCGCAACACAAGTCGAGTGCTTTGCCTATCGCGAAGACGAAAGCCGTTTCGTATGTGTGGCTCGGCAAGGACATGGCCGCCCCCTAGGACACCAAGCCCCCCTGTTCGAGGCGTTCTACAGGGGGGCCGCGAAAACCGACGAAGGTCTTTTGTGTCTGCGTTCGGACGACCCATATGTCGTCGTGTTGGACCCCGGACCGGAACGCCACTATGCAGAGGCCACCGAACAACTGCTCGGCGCACTGCTGGCGGGTTGAAGGACGCGCTGTTTACCAAACCGCAGGTTCGCGGTCACGAAAAAAGCCGCCGCTCGGTCCACCCTCGGGAAGTTGAGCCAACCAAACCGGCGTGTCTGCGCCTTCCTCAACGGAACGGTCTGCATCGTTTCCCCCCATGTCGGTGCGCACCCACCCCGGACAACACCCATTCACCAACAGTTTGCGCTCGTCCGTCAGAAGCTCGCGGTGCAACACTTCGGTCAGCGCGTTCATCGCAATTTTCGACATCGCGTACGCATGCTCAGGAAAACCGAGTGATCCCGCGACCCCCTGTTTCACCGCCGTTTCAAACTCACGCAAAAGCGCCACCAGTTCCGCACGGTCGAGCGGCCCCCGAAAACGCCCCGCGAGTCGTTTCCCCAGTTGTTGCCGATCTCCCCATCCGCTCGACACCATCACGATTCGTCCGTGGGTGTGCAAAAGGGGCAGGAACGCATCCGTTGTGTGCAGCGCCCCCCAAAAATTCACTGCGATCGTTTGCAACACTTCAGGAGTCCGAAACCCGGAAAACAGCACCGCCGCATTGTTCACAATCGCGGACAGTCCGCCTCCCTCCGTTTGGACCATGTTGCGCGCTTCCGCGATCGAAACCGCCGAAGTGACATCCAGCACAACCGCCCTCGCCTGCCCTCCCGCACGACGCACCTCGTCGGCCACAGCGTCTCCCGCTTCAAATTGGCGACATCCCACCCACACGAAATACCCTGCCCTCCCCATTTGCCGCGCGATTTCTCGTCCAATTCCCCGATTCCCACCCGTCACCAACACCCCCTCTTGATTCATCCCACTCTCCCTCATCGTGACCGCGGCGCGATTCGAACGCGCGACCTACTGTTTAGGAAACAGTTGCTCTATCCAACTGAGCTACGCAGTCAGAATGCACCCCTTGCGACGCGCATCCAGGCGCTCCTTCTACCACAGCAATTTTTTGTTTTGCATCCTGTTTTTACAAGCCGCGCAGACCCCGATGGTGTTTCGGAAGGTTGACTTTTGGGGTGCGTTTCCCTCACGCTGCGCGCGATGGCGACGGTGTTATGAAATTGCTTTTGCTTTCCACGGTGGCGTTGTTTCTGGGGCCGCTGTTTTCCCGCGTGCTTCTGCGAGCCGCGTTTGCGCTGGCCGCGCTCGACGGGTTTGTGTTGCTCTTGGTGCTCGGGATCGTGCTTGGAATGTTGTTGCCGCAAGCACACGAAGCCATCGGTTGGCCCGCGCTGCCGCTCGCAGTGGCGGGTTATCTGTTCGTGCGCCAAATCGAGCGTTTGCACGATCGAAAAGGCGCGTACACCCATCGAGTCGTCACGTTGCTGGGGCTTTTCGGTTTCGCGACGCACGAATTTTTGGATGGCGTCGCGCTCGCAATGGGCCAAGGAGAGCACGGTGCAGAGCCCCTTCTGCCGCTTGCGATCGTGCTGCATCGAATCCCGATCGGTCTGTCCATTTTTTGGCTTTTGCGAAAATCGGGTGCCTGGGCCGGACTTGCGGCGCTCGGCTTTGTTGCGATTTCGACAGCACTGGGTTTTGCGTTTTCGGCGCAGCTTTTTGCACACGCTGATTCTTCGGCGGTGGGCGTTTTCCAAAGTGTCGTCGCAGGCGCACTTCTGCACGTCGTCATCCACGAGGAAGAAGGCCGCCACGGAAAACACGTTGCATGGGAAGGTCTTGGGGGTCTACTCGGTTTGTTGGTTCTTTGTTTTCAGCACAGCCAACTGTTGCCGCTCGCTCGCGCCGGAGAAGCCAGCATGGCGCGCACGCTGTTTTTGCTCGCGCAAGACAGCGCCCCCGCTTTGCTCGTGGCCTACGTAACGGCGGGACTTATCGGTGTGTTTTTACCGGCGGCAGGCGTCGCGTGGCTCTCCCGAGGCAACAAATTCGTCTCCGCAATTCGAGGTGTGCTCTTTGGTTTGCCACTCCCCATCTGTTCCTGCGGCGTCCTTCCCGTCTACCGGAGCCTCATTTTGAAAGGCACCCCGCCCGCAGCCGCGCTGTCCTTTTTGGTCGCTGCTCCAGAGCTTGGTTTGGATTCCGTACTCCTGTCCTTTCCCCTGTTGGGTGCCCGGTTGACGCTTGCACGCATTGTGTGTGCATTTGCCGTCGCTATCCTGGCCGGGGTTGTGGTGAGTTCTTTCTTGCAAAAGGGGGCCACCATGGACGCAACTCCGCTTCCCTCCGAACCGCCCCCCGAGAACCTGTGGGAGAAACTCCGCAGGGTCTATCAAATTGGCTTTGTGGATACCGTGGATCACACCGCGCCCTGGATTGTTTTGGGCTTGGGAATTGCTGCGGCACTCGAACCCCTTTTGCGAATTGAATGGGTCATGAAACTTCCAAAGGGGCTCGATGTTCCTTTGTTGGCCTTGCTTGGTTTGCCCATGTACGTCTGTGCGTCTTCTGCAACGCCGCTCGTCGCTGTTCTCATCCACAAGGGAATTTCTCCGGGTGCTGCCGTGGCGTTCCTGCTGACCGGTCCTGCAACCAATGCAACCACGTATGGCATTCTGTCCCAATTGCACGGTCGAAGAATCGCACTCCTGTATGGCAGCGTGATCGCCGCCCTGACCATCGCAAGCGGCTTCTTGATCAATCGTTTTGTATCGGCGGGTTCCAGGTATCCCTTCCACGAGGGAGCAACCCATGCTGGATGGATACATACGCTGTGTCTGGGAGGACTCCTTCTGTTGTTTGTGACCTCCTTTTTGAGGCAAGGTCCACGGGGTTTTTTGCGAGAACTCGCGTCATCGCTGGCTCTCGGCCATTCCGGTTCACATTCGCATGCACACCATGCCCCCGACACGCCCCAGGCCTGTCATGAAAAACACGATCACAAACACGATCACAAGCACCATCACGATCACGGGACTTGCAATCACTCCCACTAGAAAAACATGACTCCCAAACAGAGCAAAACGACCAAACAAAGCCTGCGAAAACTCAACCATGCGTTGCATTGGGTGAAGGACGGGATGCGGCTGCTGGCTATCGAACCGGACGAAGCAAAAATCCGTCTGCATGCCGAACAGATTGCAGCCTGGTACAACGACCCCCACAACCATGAAATGATGACGGGACTTGCCAGGCACGAGGACTTCGACGTGATCGAATTTGTCACGGATTTGCAAAAGGCCGGAGGCCACTACTTCCTGCTCTTTTGTGACGGACAGCTTGTCGGGGATGGAGACTTTCGCAACATCAAACAAGATCGAGCAGAGTTCACGTTGATGATTGGGGGAAGTGAGTTCAAAGGAAAGGGGCTCGGCACGGCATTCACAACCCTTTTGCATGCGTTTGCTTTCGATGTTTTGGACCTGTCTGCGGCCTATTTGACCACCGTTTTCCAAAATGAAGTCGCGCTCCGGTGTTATGCAAAAGTCGGCTATGTTCGCGTGGATCGCCTACCCGATCCCGATGGGCAAGAAGACGACATTCCCATGGTGCTGCACCGCGACGCATTCCGAAACCGACATCATGAAAGATTTTGCAAATCTGTCGTCGATGGTACAGAAGGACATTCTTACTTGGGCGACGAGTAGAATAGGCTGAAAGGAGGGGATTTCTCATGAGACAGAAAACACAGATGAAAGGATGGGGCGGTGTGTCTGAAATGGGGGAACAAAGGCTGTCAGAGGATTTGGAGCAAGGTTCCATGGGAATGCCTCTGTCGCGCGGTTTGGGACGTTCTTATGGCGATTCCTCCTTGGCAGGCACAGCCACTCCCAAAGCGATATGCACCGTGCTTGCAGATCGGATTTTGTCGTTTGAAGAAAGCACCGGTTTGCTTTGCGCAGAAGCCGGTTTGTCTCTTTATGAACTCAATCGAATTTTCTTGCCTCGCTGCTTCTTTGTCCCCGTCACACCGGGCACACAATTCGTGACCCTTGGGGGCATGGTTGCTTCGGATGTGCATGGAAAAAACCATCACGTCGCAGGGTGTTTCGGCGAGCATGTTTTGCAGCTCCGTTTGCGTTTGGGGGATGGACGCATCGTGGTCTGTTCAGAAACAGAGAACCCAGATTTGTTCCGGGCCACCATCGGGGGCATGGGTCTGACCGGACACATCTTGGAAGTCACGTTTCGGATGCAGAAAATCCCCACACCGTGGATTTATCAAGAGAGTGAACAGGTGCCAAACTTGGACAAGATGCTCGCGGCGCTTTCGGATGCGGCAGAGCATTTTCCGATGACCATGGCCTGGATCGACTGTCTGAAAAAAGGCGACGGAATGGGGCGCGGGGTCATCTTCCGGGGGCGTTGGGCCACGCGCGAGGAGGCACCCAAACAGTCCCCCAAACCCAAGTTTCGGCTCAGCGTCCCGTTTCAATTTCCGTCATGGGCAATGGCGGAACCCGTGGTGCGGATGTTCAACGCCGCGATCTATCACACGCACGTTCCCAAAGTGAAAAAGGGGATCGTTTCTCCCGAAAGCTTTTTCTATCCCCTGGATGCAATCCGAGACTGGAATCGGATCTATGGGAAAAACGGTTTCACCCAACACCAAGCGGTGCTTCCTGCCACGGGAGGACACGCAGCGGTGCGGCGTTTTCTAGAACTCCTTACGTCTTTGTCGGCTGCATCGTTTTTGTGTGTCATAAAAGATTGCGGGGAACAAGGAAAGGGGCTCCTGTCCTTTCCGATGCGGGGTACATCCATCGCGATTGATTTGCCGATGCGCGACGACACGCAAGCGCACATCGATCGACTCAACGAAGCGGTCATTCGCGAGGGTGGACGCATCTATTTGACAAAAGATGCGCTGACTTCTGCGCAGGATTTTGCTGCGATGGAACCGCGCCTTTCTGCTTTCCAACACATGCGTGATGTATGGGACCCCGAAAGAAAACTGCACAGCGCACAATCGATTCGCCTGTTTGGAGACAGACCATGAACATCGTCCTTCTGGGTGCCACCAAAGGAATGGGGCGGGCACTCGCTCGCTTGTGTGCGGAAAATGGAGACCGACTGTTTTTGCTCGGACGCGACGCCGAAGATTTGGAACGGAGCCAGGCCGATCTGTCCGCGCGTTCAGGGGCCGCATCTGTCGTCGGTCGGGCCCTGTGTGATTTGGAACAGACAGAGACGTTTCAAACCGCACTTGCGCAAGCCAAGCAGACCCTTGGACATGTGGATGCAGTGGTCGTCACTGCGGCTCTGTTTGGAACACAAGAGGAATTGGAAGCAGATTCCGTGCTGACAGAACGTGTGCTCAGGACGAACTTTGTAAACACTGTGTTGTTCTGTGAAGCGGCCAAAAGGGTGTTGCTGGCACAAGGGGGTGGCATCCTGTGTGTCTTTGGTTCCGTCGCAGGCGACCGCGCTCGCAAAAAAGTGGTCCTGTATGGTGCCAGCAAGGCCGGTCTTGCGGCGTATTTGGAGGGACTCGATTACAAACACCATGCGGACGGTTTGCGTGTGATTTGTGTCCGCCCTGGGTTTGTAAAAACGGGAATGACAGCGGGGCTTTCCCCGCCTCCGTTTGCCGGAGAACCCGAACACGTTGCAAAGGAGGTCCGCGCCGCGCTTTTGCATCCCCGTCCCGTCGTGTACACACCGCAGATTTGGCAATGGGTGATGCTCGCCATCGATCACCTTCCCAAAGCGGTCATGCGAAGACTCCATTTCTAAACAGAACCACACACACGCGAAACCGCTTCCGCTGGTTCCGACAAAACGAGACCCTCGACGCCCACAAATTGAGGTTTCTTTGGAGAAGACACCTCAAACTTCCCCGAAAGCACGCTATCATCCCGCCGGGCTGATCTCATCACCTGAGAGGGAGTCATACGCGAGATGGAACAGCACTTGGTTGGGGAGCTGATCTACGAAGGGTCTCAGACACGCGTTCACCGGGGAATACATCGTCCAACCGGTGAAAAGCTGGTGGTCAAGCTGCCCACGTCAGCAACCTCTCGTCCGCAGACCGTGGGTCGCTTGCTCCACGAACACCAACTGCTAAACAAGCTGGCCGGGGTTTCTGGTGTCGTGCGAACGCGAGGAATCCAGCAGAAAGATGGACAGACTGCGCTGTGGCTGGAAGATCCGGAATTGCGGTCCCTGGATCGGGTGCTGGCTGAGCGCAAGCGACTGTCTGTAGTTGAAGTGCTACGACTGGGTATGTCGTTGGCGCACACCTTGGATGGCATCCACGGGGCCGGAATCATCCACAAAGACATCAAACCCCAGAACATCCTGGTCGATGAAGCGTGTACCAAATCCATTGTCATCGACTTTGGGATTGCCTCCGAGCTGCTCCAGGAAACCGCAGAGGCGGCCCTGCCCGAAGCGATGGAAGGGACGCTGCGCTATCTGTCTCCTGAGCAGACAGGAAGGACGGCGCGCGGACTAGACAGCCGGACGGATCTGTATTCGCTTGGCGTGACCCTGTTCGAGATGTTGGCCGGCGAGCCGCCTTTTCTGGAACAGGACCCCCTGGCACTGGTCTACGCACACCTGGCCAAGCTGCCGCCAGCCCTGGAAACGCTGGTACCGCTCATCCCGCGAACTTTGGTGCGCATCGTGGAGCGATGTCTAGAAAAAGCGCCAGAGAAGCGCTATCAGACGGCAAGAGGTCTGGCTGCTGACCTTGAGCGATGCTTGAAGATGCTTGTCGAGACCGACGATGTAGTCCCATTTGCCCTGGGCCAACGGGACTTCTCCTCTCGGCTACAGATTTCGCAGACGTTGGTGGGGCGAGACAAGGAAAGCCTGGCGTTGACTCAGTCTTTCGAGCGGGCAGCAGCAGGCGGAGTCGAAGTTCTGTTGCTATCTGGACACTCGGGGGTCGGTAAGACCGCGCTCGTGCGGTCGGTCTACGGAGAGATTGCCAAAGCTGGCCGTGGACTGCTGCTATCGGGGAAACATGACCAACTGGGACGCGACATCTCATATGCTGCGCTGGCGCAGGCGTTCTCTGGCTTGCTACGTGGGATCGCAGCCAGTCCCAAGCCTGTGTTCGATGCCTGGCGAGAGCAGCTACATGACAAAGTGGGGCCGCTCTGTCGTGTGATCGCGGACTTCGTGCCAGAGCTGGAATGGGTGACGGGGCCTCTGGCAGCGGTGCCGGAGGTGCCAACAGAGATGATGCACAACCGTATCAGGCTGTCGTGGATCAACTTTGTGCGTGCAGTGACGGATATGTCGCCCCCTCTGGTGCTGTTTTTGGATGATTTGCAGTGGGTCGATCCAGCGACCTTGGAGCTACTCAAGACACTGCTTCTGGATGTGGGTCGCAAGCATCTGTTGGTGATCGCGTCATACAGAGGCAATGAGATGGACGCGAGCCACCCGCTGTGGCCGTCCATCGCAGTGGTGGAAAAGAGCGGCGTGGCAGTTGTGCGGCTCGAACTCGGGCCGCTGTCTGTGATGGCGGTGGCACAGTGGCTGGCTGGAATGTTCGGGCAGACGCCCAATCAAGTCAGGCCCCTTTCGGAAAAGCTGCACGGCAAGACGCAAGGAAACCCGTTCTTTCTGACCCAGCTTTTGCTGGAGCTACAACGGCAGCGGCGGGTCTTTCGGAACCTGGAGAGTGGAGTGTGGGAGTGGGATGCCGATGGGGTCGAGCAAGCGGGGGTGACTGACAACGTGGTGGATCTGATGACGCGCAAGCTCGCCCTGTTGCCCTCGGGCACCCAAGAGCTGCTCGGGAAAGCGGCATGCACGGGATACAGCTTTGGCCTGCATGAAGTGTCGGTGCTGACTGGATGGGACCGAAAGGAAGTGGTGGCTGGGCTACGGCCAGCGTTGCAAGAGGGCCTGGTGCTTCCCATCGACGGTCAATATCGAGAGATTCACGCTCTGGCCGAGGAAGAGATGGCAGCCGGACTGGATGCCGGGTACCGCTTTTTGCACGATCGAGTGCAGCAGGCCTGTTACGAGTGGATTGCGCCGGCAGAGCGGGCGCGAATGCACCTTCTGATCGGGCAGCGCCTAGAGAAGGCTTTTGACCAAAACGGCGGGACAACCCAGCAACTGCTCGAGTTTGTGCAGCAGCTCAACTTGGGAGCAAGCGCGCTGGAGCGTGCGGATGAACGAAAAGAGCTGGCGCGGCGAAACCTCCGCGCTGCGCAAAACGCGAGGGCTATCGCCGCATATGACACCGCGTTAAGTTGCCTTTCGATCGCGCTCTCGCTTCTTTCGGAAAGCGATTTCGATGAACACTATGAACTGTGCCGTGACGTGCATGCAGCCCATGCCGAGGCACTTGCGCTGCTTGGCCAAGCGCAACCGGCGCAACTTGCATTTATTCGCTTCATTGATCGATTGAAAACATCAACTGACAGAGCCTTGTGTTATCTGCGCCAGAGTGAAGCTCTGCAATCAGCAGGCAAGCCCGCCGAAGCGTATGCGTATGCGCGTGCCGGCATCGCTCTCTTTGGCATACCGATGCCCGATACTCCCGAACAAGCCAACGCCATGATCGGTGCCAGACTGCCCAAGCTCCTTGACCCAGAGATCCTAACAGCCCTTCAGATGAAACAAGCGGCAAGGCCATCAGAAGATCTGCCGAGCCGACTCTATGAGCGATTGATCATCAGCAGCTACTTTGCAGCTCCTTTTAACCTCGGTTGTGCGATCTGCCTGGGAGTCGAGCACATCCTGCATGCCGGGATTGCCGCCGAATCGAGCACCATCATCGCTTGGTTTGCCACGCTCGCGGGAATCGTTGAGCAATTCAACCTCTGCGTAAATCTCGCGGAGTTCTCGATTGCACTGTCAGCCGGCAAGGAAAATAACTATGCACGAGGCAAAACCGAGACTGTTTCCTATGCGCAGTGCCTCTCATGGAAATACCCATATGAGCACTCGATCAAGCTGATGACCGAAACCTTCGAGCGCGCCCATTTAGTTGGAGACTTTCAATACGCAAGCTACATGCTCCTCACGCTCTACCTTGTGCGTCATACAAAAGGCAACGATTGCCGCGATGCACTCCTTCGTTGCCGCGCATGGCACGACTACTGTCGAAAGTATGTGCCACTCGAACTCGGCCAAGCAAAAATACGGATCTATTGTCTACATCGGCTCATGGGCATTGCCGCAGACCACTTTGATGCAATCGATGTGGAGGGCATCCTCGACACCTATGAGGCTGACAGGAATGCAACAGACTTGTGTGAGTCACTTGTCGAGATCGCCACCACCCACGCGCTCTTTGGCGAACTAGACGCAGCTTGGGCAGCCAGCACAAAAGCTGAGCCTCTGCTCGCAGCAGGTGCCGCCGGCAACCTCCTCATGCACCTAAGCTTTCACGAGACAAGGGTCTACGTTGCTGCCGCACTCCTCTCCTCCTCGAACGACCCAGAGCGTCAGCAGGGTTTTCGACAAGCGGCGCAGGCAAGCCTGCAAAAGATCAATGTATGGGCCAAGCTCTTTGCCGAAAATGTTACGGCGTACCACGAGCTCGCGCTGGCCGCATTCGCTCGGGCAGAAGGGCGTCAAGAGCAAGCCTGGCTGCACAACCTTCGGGCACTGGAGCATGCGCGTGAACAGGGACAGACCTTCCTGGCGGCCCGAGCCTGTGAGGCGCTTGGCAACCTAGCTCGGTCAAACAGTCAGAACATTGCTCGCGGCTATTTCCTGGAAGCCCAAGTGCTCTACGAAACATGCGGCGCATTGGGCAAAGCGCAGCCAAAGTGGCCGCTCCCATCCAGGCCAGACCATGGCCAACCACACTCTGACACGAATGCCGCCACCAGTTATGCCACCAGCACGACCTCCGGCATTGTTGTGGATGTCAACACCACCATCCGAGCCGCCCAGACTCTCGCTCGCGAACTTGAGCCACAGCGCGTGGTCGGTGAGCTCATGCGGCTTGTACGGGACAACGCTGGTGCTCAGCGCGCTGCTCTGATCTTCTGCCAAAACGACGATCTGACGGTTGCAGCACTCCTGTCCGATTCCCAGGTTCGTACGGGCCTGTCTGAACGCTTGTCATCGGCGCATCCGGTAGCAAGCTCGGTGGTTCAGTATGTGCAGCGCAGCCGCGAAGCTGTGGTCATCGGAGATACGCTCGAAGACAGTCGCTTTGCTCAGGATCTGAGGTTGCAAGGAGGAATCGCACGTTCTGTGCTGGCCGCTCCGCTGCTTCACCAAGGCCGCTTGGGAGGTATCTTGTACCTGGAGCACGCTGCCCCAAGCGCCTTTCCGCAAGCGCGGGTAGAACTGCTTGGCGTGCTGGCTGCCCAGAGCGCCATCGCGCTGGAAAACGCACGACTGTATGCAGACTTGCAGGCGGCCAACGCCGGGCTCGAAACCAAGGTCACTGAGCGAACCGCAGAGCTGGATAGCGCACTCAAAGAGCTTTGGACCGAGATGGATCTGGCGCGCAAAATTCAGACGGTTCTGCTGCCCCAGAATCCCCAGCTTCCCGGCTATGAACTTGCAGCCGTGATGAGGCCGGCAGACCAAGTCGGCGGGGACTACTATGATGTGTTTCCTCAAGGGGACAAGCACTGGGTGTTGATTGGTGACGTGTCAGGGCACGGTGTACCAGCCGGGCTGTGCCAGATGATGATCCAAACGGCCATTCGCACGGCGGCGTTGGTGCTGGAACAGACCCACAGCCCACAGTCGCCAGCGCGGCTGCTCGGTCTGGTCAACGAGGCGGTAGAGAACAACCTCAGGCAGATCGGTCGCAGCCAGTATATGACGCTCACGGCGCTGACCGTACAGGGTGGGTGCGTGCGCTATGCGGGACTTCACCAGGAATTGCTCGTCTATCGCGCCGTGACCAAAACAGTCGAGCGCATTGAAACCCAAGGCATCTGGATCGGCGCAAGCAGTGGAGACATTACCGAGTACTTGCAGAATGAAGAACTCCACCTCAACACGGGAGACATGCTGTTGCTTTACACCGACGGCTACACCGAAGCGAAGATCTCTGAACAGATCATCGAAACGAAGTTCCTTGCAGAGAGCTACCTTGCATTGGCGCAAAAGGATTTGTCGTGCCAGGAACTCCTCGATGGACTGCTGAAAGCGCTGGATGGAGCGCGGGTTGTAGACGATGTGACCTTGGTTGCACTGCGTCGCCTGCGCGATCCTCAGGAGGCCATATGAGACACCGCCGAGCCCTATCCATCCCTCTGATGGGGGATCTGTTGCGAGACATGCGAGCCGTGATGGACGATCTATTGGCGAACCTTCCCAAAGATCTACGCGACGCCACGAACATGGTGGCCATCGAGCTGGTCAACAACGCTGCCAAGTACGGCATCAGCGTGCCCGCAGCACCCAGTGCCACCGTCGATTTGTGTTTGGGACCACACACCATCGAAGTCCAAGTGAAAAATGGCGCGGTGTCTGCGGAGGCAGTGCAGGAGGTGGAAGGCAGGATTGCCAAAATGTCCTCTCCGGCCCGATGCGAAGAACTGTACATGGAGCGGCTGCAACAGATGCTGGACGATCCAAAAGAGACAGGTCGGCTCGGGCTATTTCGGATTGGGTTTGAAGGTCAGTTTCACCTAACCTCCACCTATCAAGATCAGGTCTTGACCGTCACCGCCACTCGGGAGCTCGCATGAACGAAAACACCAAAGTGTATGACCAGAAGGGCCTGCGGGTCCTCATCATGCTCGAATCACAGAGCGCAACCGTAACCTGGGAAGGACACTGCTCACCCGAGGGTTCTGAACTCCAGCTTTCTACTTTCCTGAAGAACCACCTAGCATTCCTAAAAGGACGGTCGCTCACCGTCGAATTCCGCCCGTTGGAGTTTATGAGTTCAGCCTTCCAGGGGCCCATACTACAGTTCTTGAAAAGCCTGGCCAGCAACGGGATCAAAACGAGGGTCATTTACAGCTCTGCCATGGAGTGGCAGCGGATCTCCTATCGATGTATGAAGGTTCTGTTTCGCGCCATGCCGCAGATCCAGTTTGAGTGCATGTAGGAGTCGAAATTCCCTAGTACCTTCGTCCGTCCACCAAGCCTCCTCCCGACCGGGCAATGGGCCCTTGGGCGGGCACACCACCAAGAATCGTGGTCGGGTCAGGACCTTGTGGGGGGCGGTTTGGGGGCGTAGGTGGAGCACCCGCCCCTACAGGAACGGGGTGCGTCCCTCTTTTTGCAGGGCGGTTACGGCGTCTTTGACCTGTTGGGTGTTGTCGCGCGGCAGAATCAGCACCACGTCATCGGTCGCGGCCACCACGAGACCCTCGACGCCCACGAGCGCGACGAGCCGTTTTCCGTCCACCCAAACGACGTTGTTTCGCGAATCGACCAACAGGGGCTTTTCGCCCTGGGCCACCACATGGTTTCCGTGGGGGTCTTGCGGGTGCAGCACAGAGAGTGCGGAAAACGAGCCGACATCGTTCCAACCAAAATCGCCGCGCAACACACGAATGGCTCGATCCGGCCCGGCTTGCGCTTGCCCGAGTTTCTCCATGACGGCGTAGTCAATGGAAATGGAGGGGGCCAAGGGATACTGCGCGCCGGTTTGCTCGGGATGTTGGTCGATGGCGTCGAGCACGTCGGCGAGGACGGGCAACTTCTCGCGCAGCTCGAAAAGCATTCGCGCGGCGGGGAAAAAGAACATCCCGGCATTCCACAGATAGCGCCCGGACGACACATAGGTGTGGGCGGTTTGGGCGTCGGGTTTTTCCACAAACGCGGCGGCGGCCTCGACCCCGGACACCGCGGCACCCACTTCGATGTAGCCATAACCGGTTTCGGGGTGAGTGGGCCTAATGCCGATGGTGACGACGTGCCCCTTCTGCGCACAAGAGAGCGCATCTGCCAGGGTCTTGGAAAACGCGGCTTCGTTCCCGACAAAGTGATCGGAAGGGAGAACAGCGAGGACGGCGTGCGGATCGCGCTTGTGGAGCAGCAGGGCCGCAAGCCCGATGCACGGAGCGGTGTTTCTGCCGATCGGTTCCACAAAAATGTTCTCGATGGGCAGATCCGGCAGACACCGCCGAAGTTCGGGCACCTGCTGGGCGGTCGTCACGACCACGGTGCGCGCAAGGGGAATGACACTCTGGGTGCGCCGAACGGTCGCGCCGATGAGGGTTTCTTCACCGGGAAGCATGGGCAAAAACTGCTTGGGCCGACTCCGCCTGCTGTGCGGCCACAGCCGAGTGCCTCCGCCTCCCGCCAAAATCACTGCATAGGTATGTTCATCGTTTGTCATGGATATCCCTGTTCGCACGCGAAAAGGCCCCGGAAAGGAAGCCTCTCCGGGGCCCATGAATGAGCTTTGCTGTTACATCCCAGCTAGAACTGCGCGGTCACGCCCGAGAAACCGATGCCCACGGACATTCCGTTGTACTTCTTGCCGCCGGGGACAGGGGCCCAGTTGCCCTGATCGTCAAACACCTGCACGTCGGCACTGAGCACACCGCCGACTGCGGAATTCTTGACTTCCTCGGGAAGAATCTTGCAGGTCTTCCCATTGGTGGCGCAGCAGTCTGCGGGCTTGTCTGTGCACTTCTTTTTCGATACGGGGTCGGCTTGGTTCTCGAACAGGCCGATGATGATCTTGGCGGATTCCGCCGTCGGGTCCTTGTTCACCATGTCGGTGAGCAGTTTCGCCACGAGCGGCACGATCTTCTGATCGATGTCCACCTGGGCGAGCACGCCGTGGAGCATGCCGTCTTTGACGCGGGTGTTGGCACCGTCTTTGACGAGCGTCCCCTCAAAGTGCGCGCCGCGAAGCGACAGCGGCAGCGTTTTGCCATCCCCGAGCGGGATGTTCACCTGGATTTGCTGCTCGGTCTTGTTCGAGGTCTTCTGCTTGCTCGAAGCCAGCGTGCTCATCTTGCCTGCGTCCACCGGGCCGAACAGCGACACGGGGGCGACCTCGGTCATGATCTCGAACTTGTCTTTCCCATCAAACGTGGGCTTCGGATCACCGGCCTTGGGTCCTTTGGCCAGCCCGAGCGTCACCTGCGCACACTCGGCCTTGGTCAAATCGGACGCCTTCACATTCATCAGCACGATCGCTTCGCCGCCCGCGACCGCATCGTTCACCGACTTTTGGATGTCGAGCCCAGCGAGCGAAATGGTGTTGATAAGCGTCTTGAGCTGATTCTCTTGCACGCCGTTGCCGTCGAAATCGTAGGCATACGGCTTGTTGCCCGCGATGCCGGGTAACTTCAGTTCATTCGTCGCCATCTTGTTGTCCATGCCCGTGACTTTCGTCGCGTCACAAACCGGACCGGTTGGCGTCTCATCGACAATCGGCACATCATCCCCGCCACAACCGGCCCCTGTCAGCGACAGCAAAAGACCGCAGGTGGCACCCAGGACCATCTTTGAAAAAGGCGAAACCAGGGAGAAACGACGCATGAACCAAACCTCCGAAAAAGGGTTTTTCTTGGGTTGCCCATCGTGGGCAAAGAAGCGGCCTTCATAACGAAAGAAAGGCCTGCCTTGCAAGACCCTTGTGTGCCCACCGCACCACGTTCACTCACCCCACCAACCGTTTCGCCTCCGAAATCGCGTTCCCCAAAACCGTTCCGCGTGTGGTACAACGCCCGCATGAACACCAAAAAACATTCGCTCGGGTGGGGTCTCGCGTTGGGACTGTCGTTGTTCGGTCTTTTCGGAAGCATGGGCACGGCATACGCCGACGCCGATCGGAAGACCACCATGGAGCTGGTCCAGCTCGTCACGCCCAAAGAGACCTATCGCGGCATCGTTGATCAAATGACCAAACAAATGCTCGCATCGATGCGGCAAAGCGGCGCAACGCTTCCGCCCGACGTGGACAAGAAAATGGGTCAGGTGATCGAGATCGCGCTGCCGTACGAAGACCTGGCCACCTGGACGGTCGATATTTACGTCACCCGGTTTACCACCGATGAGATCAAACAGCTCATTGCGTTTTACAAAACCCCCGTCGGAAGAAAAGCCTCGAAAATGATCCCCGAGATTTCGGGCGAGGTTGGTCAAAAGATGGGCCCGCTGCTCATGCAGCGTTTGCCCGAAGCCATGAAAAAGGTGGGCCTTACGCCACGGTAAAACCGCCGCTCTTTCTGCCCCCTTTTCCCGTCCCCTTTTTCGGGTACCATGCACGGCATGCGTACTGTCATCGTTGCTGCTTTTGTGTCCCTGTTGGCCCTGGCCGAGCGCGCGGATGCGCAGGCCGTTCGAGTCGTAATTGCGCCGCCTCCTCCGCAAGTTGAGGTGCAGCCCGTCGCACCGTCTGGTGGGCATGTCTGGGTGCCCGGTCATTGGGTCTGGAATGGCCACCGGCACGTGTGGATGCGAGGTCACTGGCGGCATCCGCCCCGCCCGCACCATGTGTGGGTTGAACCCCGGTGGGCTCAAGAAGGGGGCCAGTGGGTCTTTTATGAAGGCCGTTGGCATCAGCCCGCCCATCCGGTCGTCGTTGCGCCGCCTCCCCCCGTCGTTGTGCGGCCTGCGCCCGTGGTGGTTCACCACCCACCGCCCGTCGTTGTACGGCCCGCGCCCGTGGTGGTTCACCGACCGCCTCCCGTCATCGTACATCCCGCGCCGGTCGTCGTTCCACATCGACATGGACATGGACATGGACATGGACATGGTGGCGGTCACGGCTGGAAGCACGGTCGCCGTTTCTAGCCCCGCGTCCCCTTCTTCACGTCTTCTTCTCTCTACGCTCTTCTTCCAGCCCGCCAAGCGCGGGAAATGAACCCGGAAATTCCGTCGCTGCGCTAACATCAAAGCATGTTGGAACAGCTTGCGTCTGGCAGTGTCGTCCTGGGGCGGTTTGCGATCGACAAGTTGGCGGGCCAAGGAGGAATGGGGGCCGTTTACCGAGCCGTTGATCAAAAGACCGGTTCTCCCGTTGCGCTCAAAGTCCTTTTCAACGCAGAGGACGAGGCCCGTTTTCTCCGCGAAGCCCAGCTTTTGGCCGAATTGCGTCATCCTGGCATCGTCGGCTACGTGCATCACGGTCACACTGAAAAAGGCCAGCCGTTCTTGGCCATGGAGTGGCTGTCGGGCTGCGATCTGGCCGAAAAACTACGAACCGACGGCCTCACCCTCCGAGAAACCCTCCTCCTCACCCAAAAAGCCTGCGAAGCCCTCTCCCAAGCCCACCAACGAGGCGTCATTCACAGAGACCTCAAGCCATCGAATTTGTTTTTGGTTGGGGGAGAGGCAGGAAAAGTGGTGCTGTTGGATTTTGGCATTGCTCGACGGGGTTTTGGCGGACGCTCAATAGCGATGACCCGCACGGGAGCAATTGTCGGGACCCCTGAGTACATGGCTCCTGAGCAGGCTCGGGGGGTGGGGGGGATTACTCCGGCGGCGGATGTTTTTTCGCTGGGGTGTGTGCTGCATGAATGCTTGACGGGAAATCCTCCGTTTGTGGCGGCGCATGTGGCTGCGGTGTTGGCGAAGATTCTGTTCGAGGAAGCTCCGAAATTGCGAGCGCTGCGCCCGGAACTGCCGGCTGCACTGGAAATGCTGCTGGACAAAATGTTGGGGAAAGACCCGCTGGCTCGGTTTGGGGATGCAAAGGAGGTGCTGGCAGAACTGTCCAAATTGCCAGCAATGCCGACGCTGAACGCTCCTTTGTCGGAACAGGGCAAAATCCTTCCGTCGATTCGAGGGGGAGAACAACAACTGGTCAGTGTGCTGTTGGTCAGCGAAGGAATGGATGCGTCGTCGGATCAAACGATGGCGGAAGCAGAGGATGCACAGCAAACGGTGCTCCTTCGCAGTCTGCGTACGCAGCTTTCTCCGTCCGGGATGGTGCTGGAGCGGTTGGCGGATGGATCGATTTTGGGAACGCTGCACGGGCTTGGATCAGGGGCTGCCACGGATTTGGCCACGCGAGCCGCGAGAGCCGCATTGCACATCCACGAAAGATGGGGGGAAGCATCGATTGCGATTGCAACAGGGAAAGGGGTGCTAGCGGGAGATTTTCCAGTCGGTGAAGCGGTGGATCGGGCGGCAATGCTGCTGCGCGAAAGAACGACCGGAGGAGGGAAACATACGCTGCTTTTGGATGACCTGACGGCAGGTCTTTTGGATGCGCGGTTCGAGGTATTGAGACTCCGCTCGGGGACATTCGCGCTTGTGGGGGAAAAACTATCGGTGGATGAGTCGCGCAAGTTGCTGGGAAAACCAACTCCCTGTGTGGGACGTGAGCAGGAACTGGCGATGCTGGCGGCTCTGTTCGAGGCGGGTGTCGAGGAATCAACGCCTCGGGTGGCGCTAGTGGTTGCAGCAGCAGGGGTCGGAAAAACGCGATTGAGACAGGAATTTTTGCGACGGATCGAGAAGGCGGATTCAGCAGTCCAGGTTTTTTTGGGGCGCGGAGATGCAATGAATCCTCATGCTCCATTTGGTTTGTGGGCGGAATTTTTGCGAGGGAGTGCAGGGATCGGGTGTCGGATTTGCCAGCACGGAGAGAGAGACGAAGCGATGCTGGCGTGGGAAAATCTGTTTCCTCAGGTGTCTCTGCACGTCGAAGCAAGGGATGCGGCGCGCGTGACGGCGTTCCTTTCGGAACTTGCGGGGGTGTCGCCTCCGCTTGAGAAATATCCGGCTCTGCACGCGGCTCGATCGAACAGTCGGCTGTTTTTTGAGCAGGCTTCGCAAGCGGTCGCGGATTTTCTGCGGGGACTTCTGGCGAAACAGCAAGTGGTGCTGGTGCTCGAGGATTTGCAATGGGCGGATGCGCAAAGTCTGGAACTGTTGGATGCGGTGCTGCGGCTTGTGCCGGAGTCGCCGCTGTTTGTGCTTTTGCTTGCGCGGCCTGAATACGAAACACGGCTGCCGAAACTCGGGAAAGATCGGGGGTTGCAAGAGATCCATTTGGGGGGTTTGGGAAAACGAGCGAGCGAACGGCTGGTGAAAAGCGTGCTGGGGCCGACCGTGGCACAAACGACGGTGTCGCGAATGGTGGAACAAGCGGCGGGCAACGCGCTGTATTTGGAAGAACTCATCCGAGCATTTTCCGAGGGAAAAACGGACCAACTTCCAGACACAGTGCTGGCGATGTTGCAAGCGCGGATCGGACGGCTTTCGACGGAACAGCGCAAAGTGTTGCGGGTCGCGAGCATGTTCGGTGAAGTGTTTTACCGAGGCGGTGTGCTGGCGCTTTTGGGTGGCAGCGAGAGCAAAGAGGAAAGCGACCACCTGGACCAGGTGCTGCACGAACTGGGCTCTGCCGAAATCGTGGAGCGGCAGCGAGACAGCCGGTTTGCAAACGAGGTGGAGTACCGGATCAGGCATTCGCTGCTTCGCGAGGCGGCGTATTCGTTGCTGACGGACGAGGACCGAAAACTCGGGCACAAATTGTGCGCAGAGTTTTTGAAACGGATGGGCGAGACGGACCACGCGGCGCTGGCTCGGCATTACGACGCGGGCGGCGACGCTGAACAAGCCCTGTTTCACTACATCGAGGCGGCGGTCGATTCTTGGCGACGGGGTGGATTGCAATCGACGAACAATTTGTGTCAGGCGGCGATTCGTCTGGGAGCGATGGGCGAATCACTCGGGGCGATTCGGTGCATCGAAGCGCAAATCGCGCTGTTCAATGGAGACATCAGCGACGGGCTTCTTCGTGCGCAAGAGGCAGCAGCGTTGTCGCAGCGAGGGAGTCGTTTTTTCTATTGGTCGATTTTGGCCATGCTGGCAACGGCGATGCTGTCGGGGCGGTTGGAAGTGTTTTTGGGCATCCTCAACTCTTTCGACGGAACGATGCCCAAGCAAGATGCGGCGTGGTTTTTCCTCGAAGCGGCGTCGGTGGTGGCCCAGCTCCAATCGTATTTGGGGCTCAGGGATTCGGCCTTGCACATCCTGCGACAAATGCACGCGGTTCAGGAACGGTTCGACAGCGACCCCCAACGCGCACTCTTTTATGCGGCGTGGCAACGGGCGACGGCAGTGCGTGAGGTGTTCTTGGAAAACGATCCGTATGCGGGCGTGCGTGCTTTCGATCAAGCGATGGAAACCTACCGTCAGTTTGGGCAGGTGCGAGGTGCGGCACTCATTGCGCTGGATGGAACGCTGACGTGTTGGGCGACGGGAAATATCGAGGGAATGAAACGGTTTTCTCAGGCGGCGCTCGAATGCGCGCAAGAGCTTGGGGATCGGCAGCTTCTCATCTCGGCGGACATCATGACGGGCTCGGGACGACTGTATGAACTTCCTCCCGACCAACATGACGGCGAACGGAAACGGCTCGAGCAAGTCCTTCGCGAAATCAAAGAAGACCGCGTGCGTCGGGGCCAGTCGTTCATTTTGCTGGGAAACAGCCATTTGCGAACGGGTGAGTGGGACAAAGCAGAAACGTACTTGCGCGCAGCAACGGAAGAACTCGCGATGCTTCCAACGATTTTGGGACATGTGTATTCGTCGCTGGTGGTGGCGTTTTTGAAACAGGGGAAAGTGGCCGAGGCAGAACAAGCAGCGGACGCGGCGGTCACGATCTGCACGACGATGCTCCACGAACAGGGGCCGTTTGTGGCGATGACGTGGATGACGAAAGCGGAAGTGCTGCTGGCGCAATCGAAAGAAGAGGAAGCGAAAAGTGCAATCCGAAAATCCGTCGATCACTTTCGCAAGCGTTTGGCGAAAGCACCGACGGAACTGGACCGGAAAAACCTGATTGAAAACGTGTGGCAGCACAAACGCATTCAAGAACTGTGCGAAAGGCTGCTCGGGGAATCCCTCAGCGCAAGCGAGCCACAGCCGCTTTGACCTCGTCGTAGCTTGGTTCTACGCCGGGATTCGGAGCAACCCACGAATACTGAAGGTTGCCGTTTCCGTCGATGACGAACACGGATCGCTTGGCCGCAGTGTAGCCAGGCATGCCCGCAAAATCGTCGTGGGCGACGTTGTACGCGCGGGTGGCCTTTCGTTCATAGTCGGACAAAATCGGGAAATTGAGCGCGTTTTTTTCCGCAAACGCAGCGTTCGCAAACGGCGCATCGACGCAAATGCCGAGCACGCTGGCCCCGACATCATTGAACGCCGCGAGGGAATCGCGGAACGTACAGAGTTCCTTGGTGCAAACGCCGGTGAAAGCAGCGGGAAAAAAGGCCAAAACGACGGTTTTTCCTGCGAAATCGGACAAAGACACCGGTTTTCGGGTGCCATCGAACAGAGTGAATCCGGGCGCTTTTTGGTTGTTTTCCAACATGGACGGTTTGTTCCTCCGATAGTGAACGGGATGTTGTTTGGATGTCTGCGCACGCGCTTTTGTGCCAAGCGAAGTCAGCAAGACACTCACACAGAGCGCAAGACCTGTGAAGCGGCACGGAGTGTGTTTTCGATGTCTTCCTCGGTGTGCGCCGCCGAGACAAACGCGGCTTCAAATTGCGACGGCGGAAAATACACGCCGTGGTCGAGCATGCCGTGAAAAAACCGGGCAAACCGAGCGGCATCGGCGCGTTTGGCTTCGGTGTAATTGCGAACGGGTGTCCCGGAAAAAAACAGCGTGAACATGGAACCCACGCGCTGAACGACAGCCTCGACGCCCGCTTGTTTGCAGGCCGAAAGCAAACCCTCGCACAGCATCGCGGACAGGCTTTCGAGCCGCTCGAAAAAGCCAGGTTCGCGCAAAAGTTCCAGTTGTTTGAGACCGGCAGCGACGGCGAGCGGATTGCCGGACAACGTGCCAGCCTGGTACACAGGACCAAGCGGTGCCAAACAGTCCATGAACTTGCGAGAACCGCCAAATGCACCGACGGGCAGACCTCCACCGATGATTTTTCCAAGGCACGTCACATCGGGTGTGATGCCAAACAGCGCCTGCGCACCGCCTGCGGCCACGCGAAAACCGGTCATTACCTCGTCGAAAAGCAGCGCCGTACCATGCTCGGTACACAGCGCACGCACGGTTTGCAAATAGCCGGGCTCGGGAGGCACGCAACCCATGTTTCCGCAGACCGGCTCGACGATGACCGCTGCGATTTCGCTTTCTCCGTCTTTGCGTTTGTGCGCCGCAAACACCGCCCCGAGCGCGCCCGCGTCATTCCACGGAACGGTGAGTGTGTCCCGAGCCGCGCCCTCGGTGACGCCCGCCGCGCCTGGAAGGCCGAGCGTCGCCGCGCCCGATCCAGCAGCCACGAGCAAACTGTCCGCGTGCCCGTGATAGGCGCCGTCCATTTTGACGAATTTGGGCCGACCGGTTGCGCCTCGGCACAGGCGAATGGCGGACATGGTGGCCTCTGTCCCTGATGACACGAGCCGCACTTTTTCCATGGAAGGCAAAAGCGAAGTCAGAAGCTCCGCAAACAGCACTTCGCGTTCGGTCGGAGCGCCAAAACTCGTGCCACAAATCGCCGCCTCGACCACGGCTTGCAACACGCGCGGGTCCGCATGCCCCAAAACCATCGGCCCCCACGAACCCACATAGTCTATGTATTTGTGTCCATCGACATCCCACAGGTGCGCACCGCGCGCCGATACAAAAAAGACGGGCTCGCCGCCCACGCCCAAAAAAGCGCGCACCGGGGAATTGACGCCGCCCGGAATGACCTTTTGGGCTCGGGCATACAGTTGGCTCGACAGGTAACGATGTGCAGAAACGGTAGAAGTTCGTGTGTCAGACATGGTTTGTGAGGCCTCGGAATGTTTGGGGTGTTTTCGACGTTGCCCAAAGACAAAACGGCAAGTGATATAACCCGGAGTCACCACGATGAAGTCCAAATACCTCGCATTCTTTTTGTTCTTTCTGCTGAGCATCGGGGCCGATCAGGCCACCAAACACTGGGCTCGCCAAACCCTCAAACCTGCGAACTATCCCGCTGCCGTGTCGGTGTCCAAACCCCTCATCAAGGGCTATTGGGAATGGCGCTATTCGGAAAATCCGGGGGCCGCGTTCGGCATGCTGCGCAACCAGGCTGGTGCGCGGTATTTCTTTTTCGGGATCGGCATTCTGTGCCTGGGCGTCGTCGGTTTTTGGCTGAACAAGCTGCCCGGCAACGCGAAATGGCTGGGGCTGAAACTGGGGCTCCTGGCGGGCGGAGCGATCGGCAACATGGTCGATCGCGCGTTGTTTTCCCGGGTCACCGATTTTGTGGTTTGGAAAATCACGAAAGCGAGCGGAGCAGTGTTGGTGGAATGGCCCACGTTCAATGTTGCCGATGCCGCGCTCGTCATCGGTGTGGCCATGATTCTCTTCGATAGACCGCGCGATCCGCTCGACGAACTTCTGGCCAAGCCCGAACCCAAAACGGAGCCCGAAGCTTCACCGACTTCCGGCCCCGCTGAAAAGCCCGCCTAGGCTTCGTGCGTACCTCGTGAAACCCCTTCTGTTCAAATTTGCGCTGCCGTGGATAGGGGACGTGACGTTTCCGGCGTATTTCACGTTCTTGACCCTCGGCCTCCTCTTCGCCGCAATCTTGACCGTTCGCGAGGCCCCAAAACTGGGTCTCGATCGCGACGACATCATCGACATCAACCTGTACATGACGATTTTTGGCGTGATCGGCGCCCGCATCCTGCACGTCTTTGTCGATGGGCATTTTTCCGATTATGTGAACCTGTGCGTGGACCCCGCGCGGGTGCCTGCGGTGGACGCGCTCGTGCGGCATTGCAACACGGCGTCTGAATGTGGATACGAATACCTGTGCGACACCGCGCGCCACGTTTGCCATCCCAAACGGGATTGTTTTGCGTGGGCGAAGCTTTGGCAGGGGGGCCTTGTGTATTACGGGGGACTCATCCTCGCGACGGCCTACGCGGTCTACTACACCCGAAAGGCGAAGATCCGTTTCTTGCGTGTGGCGGATTTGGCCGCGCCTGCGATTTTGCTCGGCCTGTTTTTTGGGCGACTCGGGTGCTACTTGAACGGGTGCTGTTACGGGAAGGTCACGCATTCGTTTTTGGGAGTCCGTTTCCCCATCGGGAGTTCTCCGTGGCGTGTGCAATATGAGGCACATCAAATCCACGCAGGCCAAGCGATGTTGCCCGTGCATCCAACGCAGCTTTACGAGTCTCTTGGGTGTCTGCTTTTGTTTGGCGTGACGTACTTCTTGGTGCGCCCGTGGAAACGACAGGAAGGACAGGTCGCCGGAGCGTGTCTTTTGCTCTATGCGTTTTTGCGCATCGGGGTCGAGGTCTTGCGCGACGATGATCGCGGCGTGCTCCTGGGCGTCATCTCCACAAGCCAGATTCTGTCCGCAGGAGGCATCGCCCTCGCCCTCTGGCTCCTGTTCAGAAAAGACCCCCTCACAACCACCCAAACCGCCTCGTGAACAAGAGACGGTTCGGGCCGAATTACGGCAGTTTCGGGGGGTCGGACGTATAGCCCGAGCCGTACTCCTGGATGTACTTGTACGAAATCCAGCCGTAACCGGGCGCTTTCGAGTTCGACACACCAAAGCTCGTCGTTCCCCAGCTGTTTTTGAACAAGAAGAACCCTTTTTGCTTGATGGGCTTTCCAGCCGCATCCACTGCGGGGCGTCCGTCTTTGTCCATCGCTTGGATTTCCATGTCGTCGTTGTATCCAATCAGTTGGATCGAGTGGCCCGCCGGTTGTTTCGCCGAAGCCGCCTTGTCCTCTGCGTTCGGATACAGCACGTACCCCTTCGAGAAGTACGTCGAGCTGACCGGCAACGTCGAGCGCCTGTGATTCCACGCTTGATAGAAGAAATCCAGGCCCACAAGGACGCCCTGTTTCTTTTCGAAGATCACATTCTTGATAGAGCTTGTGGACACATAGCGACCGGTCGGGAGTTTGTACTTCGTCGCGCTCGTCGCCGCCGCCGGAGGATTTCCATTGGTGTAACACACCGTCGGAAGTCCTGAACCCGTGCCCGTGCAACGGGGGTCTTTGGACGTGTCCCACTGCGTGGTTTCATACGGCCATTTGTCTTCGGTGACGATGCCGTATTGACTGATGGCTTTCAGGTTGTAGTAGTCGCTGGAACCGGACGTGGTGGGAAACGCGCCGACTTGAACCTTGACCGACCACTGCAAGTACTGTTCAGAGAAGTCCGGCGTCGTCGTCATGCCCGCTTTTTTGTACAGCGACTCCATCAGGCCGACGGTCGAAAAGATCGAACAGACCCCCCGTGAACCTTGGCTTTTCACGGGCGTTTGCACAGACAGCACGTCGGTTTGTCGCGGAAGCACCACGTCGGCCTTCCCCTCAAACGGCAGGCTGGCATCCGAGGGTGCATCCGCCTTGAGTTCAGAAAGCGGGGCCAGCGGCGTGTCGTTGCCTTCGACCTCGCTTGGATCGACCGGGGTCCACTCTTCCTCGGTGCCGGGATCGCACCCGATGAAGAAAGACAGCGCCAGACCAGACAGGCCCAGCGCGACAGAACGACGAACGGACACAGAACGGGACACGGCACGAGACACAGAACGGGACACAGAACGAACAGGTGTGCGCATACAAAAGCTCCTTTTTGGGGGACGTTTAGGGCGCGCAACCTAGCTTGTTCGGTGTGCAAAGGCAAGACGCGGCTGTGGCGAACCGAACCGCTGCGAGGAGACCGTCTAGAGCTGCAAATCGGACCACTTGCGAAACACCGTCATCCCTGCAAAACGGGGCGAATCGGCAGGTTCCTGCGTGATGTGATGGATGAAAATCCGCTCGACGCGCCCCGGCATTTCTTGCCTGAGTCGCGCGTAGATCTCCGGGTCTTTTTCGCCCGAATCTCCGAACAGCAAAAACCGCCGTTTCGGAAGCGAATCCAGGATCTCTTTCAGGTGGGGATACTTGAACGCCATCTGATCCAGCAGCGGCTCGGAAGAAAACCGTTTCAAAATGAGCACCCCTTTGGGAAAACCCTGCCGAGCCAGGAAACTCCCGATGCGGTCATGAAACCCCCACGGACTGCCCGACAGATAGAACACCGGTTCCTGTTTCGCCGCTGCCGACAGTTTCTTTTCCGCCTCTGGGAACGTCCGCAATTCCCACGTACTGCGCACGATCGCGTTCGCCGCCATCTTGGCCTTGTCCGTCACCTGCGAATCCAGCAGCGTGTCATCGAGGTCCGATACGACTGCCAACCCCGGTTCGTCACCAAACACCTCCAGTTTCGTTTGCACAGACGCCGCGTCGTAGCCCGGTTCCTTCAACCGGATTTCCACCTGCACCGCCGGCGGGAGCTTGGCGGGCAACGCCAGTTCCACATACCCGCGCCGATCGCTTTTCGTCTGCATCGCGCTGGTCCCCACCACCACCTCGACATGAGCCCCATGCAGCGCGCGCGCATCCAGCGCCAGGATCGTCTCTTCCACCCGCTGGATCGTCGATTCCCCCGGTTCCGGGGCCGGGTCTTTGGGGCCTTTGGACACCCGTGCGTACAGTTTTCCAGTCGTGCCGGTTCCATACGCCGTGTACAGCGTCACATGCGCGGGCAAAATCCCACCTTTTTTGCGACACCCCGCCCCCATCCCAAGGCAACCACACAGAAGCAACAGGACCAAAGCGAGTCGTTTCGGATTCAGCATGTCCCCAGCCTATCGCGATCTGCGCAAAGGAAAACCCCCTGTTTTTGCCCGGTCTTTCCGAAGCAAAAACTCAACCTTCCACCCCCGCCCAAACCACCGGCCTGCGGCCAGGTCCATTTGCCGCCGATTCAAGAACCGATCTCGACGCAGGGGAAACGCGATCTCCAGGAAGGGGAAAGGCGATCTCCGGGAAGGGAAGGTGCGGGGCGCGTGCGGCGGATGATGGACCACAACGCATCGTCTGAGAGGTTATTTTTGTCGCCGTTGTAGATGATGAGAAGGGTTTGGTAGCCGCGATGCAGGACGAGCCAGCCGGGGTGGCCGTTGTGTTTTGACAGTTTCCTTAGAAGAAAAGGTTTGCGGAAAGTCAGGGGGCTTTTGTATGGTCCGCCTCCCATGCGTCGGTTGTTGGCCTTTTTTCTGCTGCTGTGGACTCAGTTCAATGTCTGCTTGTCCTCGGCGGTAGGCGGGGGCGTCGCGTGCGCTGCGCCGCCTCGGGTTTTGCCGGTTTCTTCGCCGCTTTGTGCGTCGGCACTCGTGCCGTGTTTGGAGATCGATGAGCTTGCGTTTCAGGGGCATTTGAATGTTGGGTATGTTCCGCGCGAGCGGGAGGTGCCTTCGGGGCTCACGTTGGGGTATGGGGGGACGATAGGACTCTTTGGGAGGGTGTCGGGGAGTTTTGGGACGGATACTTGGTTTCGGTTTTTGAGGGAGGGGACGGCACAAGTACAGGGGCCGTTGCGGGCGACGGGGACGGTGCTTCTCTATCCATTTTGGCCGCTGGCGAGGAAGGGGAATGCGGCTGGGTCTCGGGTGGCGCTTCAGGTCGAGTACTTTCATCGAACGGAGTGGTTTTCTGGAGAGAATTTTCTGGG
>Ga0268298_10000066_pt1 | contig 125107 bp, 120 predicted proteins | sample WWTPWeurt_MetaG_FD_194462 | JGI IMG/M metagenome (GOLD analysis project Ga0268298, IMG submission 194462) | Activated sludge microbial communities from WWTP in Nijmegen, Gelderland, Netherland - WWTP Weurt | ecosystem: Engineered > WWTP > Aerobic digester > Activated sludge | place...
CCCTTCTTCTCGCAGAAGACGGCATCGTCGAAATCCCGCGCCGTCTCGCCGTCGATGGTAACCAGGGGCAGGTCGCGGATGTCGGTGCGGCCCTTGAGATCGGTTTTCCTCACCTTGAGGGGGGTGGCCTCGTTTTCGTCCAGGGCCGCCTTGGAAAATTCGAAGGGCAGGTCGTGCTTACGCAGCGCGATTTCGATCTCCATGCCCGGGTCGGCGTAGGTGCCCAGCACTTCGCTGATGCGGCCGATGGGCTGGGAATATTTGGTGGGCTGCTCGACGATATCGACCATCACCACCTGGCCGACCACGGGTCTCACCTTGGGTTTTTTCTCGGGCGGCACCAGGATGTTCTGGGCGATACGGCGGTTTTCCGGCACCACCAGCACCACCCCGTGCTCGATGAGCACACGCCCCACCACCCGGCTGTTGACCCGCTCGGTGACCTCGACGATGCCACCTTCCGGTCGGCCCTTGCGGTCGATGCCGGTGATGCGCACCAGGGCCCGGTCGCCGTGCAGCACCTTGCCCATCTGACGCTGGTCGAGAAAGATATCGGGGCTGCCGTCGTCGGGGATCAGGAAGCCGTAACCGTCGGGATGGCCCTGCACCTTGCCGGCGGTCAGGCTGGCCCGCTCGGGCAGGATGTAGGCGCCCTTGCGGTTCTTCAAGAGCTGGCCTTCCCGCTCCATGGCGGCCAGCCGGCGCTGGAACATGTCCCGCTCCTGACCCGCGATGTCGAGGAGGGTGGCGAGTTCGTCGAAGGGCACCGGGCACCCGGCGTCCTCCAGGGTCTGGACGACAAATTCCCGCGAGGGCAGCGGTGTTTCGTAGCGCTGCGACTCCCGGGAGAGGAAGGGGTCGCTGCTGCGGGTCTTGGACAGCTTCTTGCTTGACATCCTGAGGTTTTCCTTTAAAATTCGGCCCTCTTCGCACCTGCCCAGGTGGCGGAATTGGTAGACGCACTAGTTTCAGGTACTAGCGCTTAACGGCGTGGGGGTTCGAGTCCCTTCCTGGGCACCAGATACAAAAAAGCCGGCTTGTGCCGGCTTTTTTCATTTGTGCACCGGAGGCCGACGACGGGCCTGTTCAGGGCAGGATCATACCATCGCGGGGTCGGCAAGCAGGCCGGAACCGCCGCGGATCGTTCCGTCACGCGGCCTGCTGGCAGGCCGTACAGAGGAGATGGACGAAGGCCGGCCGGTCCGCGATGCGGATGCGTCGGCCGCAGCGGGAGATCACCCCCGCGTCCTCCAGGTTGCGCAAGGCGCGGGACAGGTGCGGCTGACTGGTTCCCAGACGCTGCGCCAGCTTCATGTAGGGCAGCGATAGGGCGTATTCCTCGCGCAGGGGCTCACCCCGCCGGACACGCCCTTCCCCGCAATGCAGGTAGCAGGCCAGGCGTTCCAGGGTGCTGCGGTTCTGCAAGCCTTCCAGTTCTTCGTAGAGATCGGCCACATCGTCGGCCAGGAGATGCATGAGCCGCCGCGAAAAGATCGGGGAAGCTTCGATCCAGGCCCCCAGCGTGGCGCGGGGAACGAAGATCAGGCTGGCCTCGGTCAGGGCACGCAGGGCATAAGCGGCGGGCGTTTCGCCCAGGGCGTTCTCCAGACCCACGCAATGGCCGGCGCGCGCCAGACGGACCACGTGCTCGACGCCGCGGGCATTGCTCAGCACCAGTTCCAGGATGCCATGCACCACGATGAACATGCCCTCCGGCGCGGCGCCCTTGGCGAGCACGGTCTGGCCGCGGCCGTGGCGCTGGTGCAGGGCGGGATCGCCCAAGGTGGCCACGAAGGGCGGCAGCGCCACCAGGCCTTTCAACAGCCCCCCACAGGCCAGGGCAGACAACTCGCAGGACGACAGGGCCACGGGGGAACCTTCACAGAAAAATGAGCGCCCACGCTATCACCCGCATCCATGATGCTCCTATAGAACAGAAGGATTACGCCTTGCGCCGCAGGCAGCGGAATTTTCGCGGCTATACTTCCTGCATGATCCGGCTTCTCACCTCCACCGCGCTCTGCCTCGCAGCGCTCCTGTTTGGCCTCCCCGACCCGGTCCAGGCTGCGGCGACCCCGACCCTGCTCGACGACGATGTCGAAGTCAGCTTCGACCAGGGCACCTACTTCGGTCACCTCAACATCCTGCTCCCCGTCCCACCGGGGGTGGCCTGGGACGTTCTCACCGACTTCGAACATATGGCGAGTTTTGTCCCCAACCTGGAGGAGAGCCGCGTTCTCAACCGGGATGCGCAGGGGGCGACCATCGCGCAGAAGGGGCGGATTCGCTATGGGATTCTCAGTTTCGCCTTCGAATCGGAACGGCGCGTTGAATTCCATCCTCAGGAGGGGCTCCTACTCGCCCGCGCGCTCTCGGGAACGGCCCGGCATATGGCCAGCACCCTGCGCCTGCAGGCGGAAGGTCCGGGAACCCGGCTCGACTACCGGGTGGAAATGATTCCCGGCCGCTGGGTTCCGAGCAGCTTGGGAAAAAGCGGCATGCGCCACGAAATGGCGGAACAGTTTTCAGCCATCGCCGTGGAGATGCAGCGCCGCGCGGAACGGCCGACCACGCCGCACTGAGCCCGCGCACTGAGCCCGTCCTCCGCCCGCGGCTGAGCGATATTGGGGGCACCCCCGGAGTGCCTGCCCCCTTCGGCCTTGCAACCCATCGGCCCAGCGGGCGCATCGCAAGCCCTCACGCTGCGCTGCCGGGAAAATCAGGTCAATTGAAGGGATGGCGGCGCAGGATGGTTTCGTCGCGCTCCGGCCCGGTGGAGACGATGGCAATGGGGACGCCGCACAGGGCTTCCAGACGATCCAGATAGGCCCGGGCATTGGCCGGCAGGGCTTCCCAGCGCTTGGCGCCGAAGGTCGTCTCCTGCCAGCCGGGCAGGGTTTCGTACACAGGCTGGCAGCGCGCCACTTCGTCGGCGCCGACCGGAAGCAGATCGATGGCTTCACCGTCCAGGCGGTAGCCGGTGCAGATGTTCAATTCTGGCAGCCCGTCGAGGACGTCGAGCTTGGTGATACACAGGCCGGAAAGGCCGTTGATGCGGGCCGAGCGGCGCAGGGCTGCGGCGTCAAACCAGCCGCAACGGCGCTTTCTGCCCGTGACGGTGCCGAACTCACGCCCCACCTGGGACATCTGGTAGCCCGGCGTGGCGGCAGTTTCGATATCGAGCTCGCTGGGGAAGGGGCCCCCGCCGACGCGGGTGCAGTAGGCCTTGGTGATGCCCAGCACGTAGTGCAGCATGCCGGGGCCGATGCCGGAACCGGCAGCGGCCTGCCCCGCCACGCAGTTGCTGGAGGTGACGAAGGGGTAGGTGCCGTGGTCGATGTCCAGCAGGGTGCCCTGGGCGCCTTCGAAGAGCAGATTGCGCCCCGCCCGGTTGGCGGCGTAGAGGGCAGCGGAAACGTCGGTCACCAGGGGGCGGATGCCTTCGGCGTCGGCCATGGCCCGGTCGTAGACTTCCTGGAAGGCGACGGGGCTGGCCTTCAAGTACTGGGTGAGCACGAAGTTGTGGTAATCGAGGATTTCGCCCAGCTTTTCGGCGAAGCGCTCGGGGTGGAACAGGTCATAGACCCGCAGGCCGCGCCGGGAAACCTTGTCTTCGTAAGCGGGGCCGATGCCCTTGCCGGTGGTGCCGATCTTCTTGTCACCGGCCTTGGCGGCTTCGCGGGCCTGGTCGATGGCGGCGTGGTACGGCAGGATGAGCGGGCATCCCGGACTGATCTTGAGGCGGGAGCGCACGTCGATGCCGCCCTTTTCCAACTCGGCGATTTCGGACAGCAGGTGGTGAATGTCGAGGACGACGCCGTTGCCGATATAGCACTCGACGCCCGCGCGGACGATGCCCGAGGGCACGAGATTGAGCTTGTAGACCTTGTCGCCCACCACCAGGGTATGGCCGGCGTTATGGCCGCCCTGGAAGCGCACCACGCCCTGGGCGTGGTCGGTGAGCCAGTCGACGATCTTGCCTTTTCCTTCGTCGCCCCACTGGGTTCCGACGACGATGACGTTCTTGGCCATGTTCCCTTAATCCTCGTTGATTGCTTCAATGATCCAGGCGCCACCGACACGGACCAGTTTGCGGTCGCAGCGCGGCGCTTCGCAGGCGGTCTCGCCGGGCAGCAATTCGACCACCGCTTCGCCCTGGGCACGCAAGGCTGCCACCACCCGCGCCAGATCGTCGTCCCCTTCGCCGTGCGGCGCGAGGACGGCCCCTGGTCCCGCCACCCCGGGGGCGAGCCGGACGACTTCGCGCAGGTCGAGGGAAAAACCGGTGGCCGGCCGGGCACGCCCGAAGGCTCTTCCGGCGCCGTCGTAACGTCCGCCCTGGGCGAGCGCCGCGGGGTACCCCTTGCCGTAGGCGGCAAAGACGACACCGTTGTGATAGTGGTAACCGCGCAGGTCGGCGAGATCCACCGAAAAAGCCAGCTCCGGCGCCCCCTGCACCAGGTGGGTCAGGGCCGCCAGAGCGGCAGCGATGGCGGGGACGGCGGGCAATTGGGCCGCCGCCCGGGCGAGGGTTTCAGTTCCGCCGTAGAGTTCCGGCAGGCGCAGGAAGGCGCTGCGGTAAGGGTCCGCCAGGTCGGCGCAGGCATCTTCCAGGCCGGGCACGTCCTTCTTCTGCAGCAACCCCAGGAGGGCATCCTCCGCCTCGGGGGCCAGCCCGGCGGCTTCTGCCAGGGCGCGGAAAATTCCCACATGGCCCAGGTCGATGCGCGCAGCGGGGACGCCGATGCCATCCAGGGCCGAAGCCATGAGGCGGACGATTTCAAGGTCGGCGGCGATTCCGGCATAGCCGTAGAGTTCGGCGCCCACCTGGAAGGGCTCGCGGCTGGCCACCACGCTCGCCGGCAGGGTATGCACGACGCTGCCGCAGTAGCACAGCCGGGTCACGCCGGCATGGTTGAGCAGGTGGGCGTCGATGCGGGCAACCTGGGGCGTGATGTCGGCCCGGACGCCCAGGGTGCGACCGGAAAGCTGGTCCACCAGCTTGAAGGTCTTGAGTTTCAGATCCTGGCCCGCCCCGGTGAGCAGGGATTCGAGGTACTCCAGGGTGGGGGGCATGACCAACTGGTAGCCACGGCCACGGAAGTGGTCGAGCAGACGGCGGCGGGCAGCCTCCAGGGCCAGGGCCTCGGCAGGCAAGGCGTCGGCGAGGTATTCAGGGAGCAGCCAGTTCATTGGAAGAGGACGATGAGGACGAGGCCGACGACCATGGACGTGAGGCCGATAAAACGAATCTGGCCGTCGTTCATGCGGGTCAGGCGAATGAAGGTTTCACGCCAGGCCCGGGGAGCGATGAAGGGCATCACGCCTTCGAGCACCAGCATGAGGGCGAAAGCCAGCAGCAGCGTGGAGCTCATCGCTGCTTGCCGTCACCGTCGCCGCCCCGGCCCACGTTTTTCATGTACTTGAAGAAGTCGGACCCGGGCTCGACCACGAGAACGTCGCTCTTGTTGCGGAAGCTGTTGCGGTAGGCTTCGAGGCTGCGATAGAAGGCGTAGAACTCGGGACCCTGACCCATGGCCTGGGAGTAGATGGCCGCAGCTTTGGCATCCCCCTCGCCTTTGACCTTCTGGGCATCGCGGTAGGCCTCGGCGACGATCACTTCCCGCTGCCGGTCCGCATCGGCGCGAATCTTCTCCGCCTCCGCAGCACCTTCGGACCGCAGTTCGTTGGCCACCCGCTTGCGCTCGGCCTCCATGCGGCGATAGACCGCCTCGCTGACCTCGGTGGGCAGTTCCACCCGCTTGAGCCGCACGTCGACGATCTGCACGCCGATCTTGCGGGCGTCGGCGTCAGCCTTGACGACCATGTCGGCCATGATCCTGTCACGCTCGCCGGAAACGACATCGTGGACGGTGCGCTTGCCGAACTCTTCCCGCAGGCCGGCATTGACCGTCTGGTTGAGCCGGGTGCGAGCCCGGGACTCGTCACCGCTCACCGAGATGTAGTAGAGCTTGGGATCGACGATGCGCCACTTGATGTAGGAATCGACCAAGACATTTTTCTTTTCCGAGGTGATGAAACGCTCGGGGTCGGAGTTGTCCAGGGTGAGGATGCGCTTGTCGAAATAGCGCACGTTTTGTACGAGAGGCACCTTGACGTAGAGGCCGGGCTCGGAAACGACGTGCCGTACCTCACCCAATTGGAAGACCAGGGCAAACTGGCGCTGATCCACGGTGAACACCGCCATGGCGAGCACGGCGAGCAGGGTGGCGAAGATGAAGCCGATCAGGCCGAAGGAAGGTCTCATGGCCGGCCCTCCCGCTCGCGACCCCGCAAGGTGTCGCGGTCCCGTGCGCCGGAGGAGGAATAGACCTGCGGCGTCTTCTCCAGTTGAGGCGGCGACTCGTTGGAAAGCGGCGCCGCCCGCACGGCGGTGCCCGAGGCGTCAGCCGCCGGTGCGCCGGCGGCCGCCGCAGTGGCCCCCGCGGCCTGCATGAGTTTGTCGAGGGGGAGATAGAGCAGGTTGCCGCCCTGCCCCCTGGTGTCGATGAGCACTTTGCTGGTGTTGGAATAGACCTGCTGCATGGTTTCCAGATAGAGACGTTGCCGGGTGACTTCCGGGGCTTTGGCGTATTCGGTCTGCAATTGCTTGAAGCGCGACGCATCACCCTCGGCGGTGGCGATGAGGCGCTGGCGGTACCCGCTGGCCTCTTCGAACAGCCGGGCCGCAGTACCCTTGGCCCGGGGAATGACGTCGTTGGCGTAGGCCTGGCCTTCGTTCTTCTGTCGCTCCCGGTCCTGACCGGCCTTCACGGCGTCATCGAAGGCCGACTGGACCTGCTCGGGCGGCTGGGCGTTCTGCATGGTGACCTTGGAAACCAGGATGCCGCTCTTGTAGCGATCCAGAATGTCCTGCATCAGCTTGGAGGCCTGGGTGGCGATCTGCTCGCGTCCCTCGTAGAGCACATAGTCCATCTTGCTCTTGCCGACGATCTCGCGCACAGCGGCCTCGGCGGCGCCCATGACGGCATCGTCGGGGTGGCGGTTGTTGAACAGGTATTCGACGGGATCCTTCAGGATGTACTGGACGGCGAACTGGATGTTCACGATGTTCTCGTCGTCGGTCAGCATCAGGGCTTCCTTGAGCACCTTGTTGCGTTCGCTGCCGCGATAGCCGATCTCCACGGTGCGCACGCCGGACAGATTGACCAGTTCGTGGGATTCGATGGGGTAAGGCATGCGCCAGCGCAGGCCGGCTTCGGTGGTTTCGTTGAAACTGCCGAAGCGCAGCACCACACCGCGCTGGGACTGGTCGACGATGTAGAAGCCGGAGGCGAGCCAGACCGCGACGATCAGCCCGGCCAGGAGCCCCAGACCACCGCCCAGGAAGCGCGGATTGAAATCGATCTGCGGCATGCGTGGACCGTCCCCGCCACCATTGCTGCCCCCGCCCCCCTTCTTGCCGAACATTCCCGAGAGCTTGCGATTGAAGTCGCGCCAGAGCTCTTCCAGATCCGGCGGCCCCTGATTGGGCCGGCGCGGCCCGCCTGAATCGCCGCCGTCGTTACCGCCGCGGTTGCCCCACTGGGGGTCGTTGAGCGACATGAGAATGCCAAGGGTTGGAATCATGGGCGAGTGGAGGTGTGTTTAGGAAACTTGCAGAGTGGCGGCGCCGTCGAGGGCAGCCTGACGGGCGGCGGACTTTTGGCCAGCGGCCTCCGCCAGCGCCCCGCGCAGGAGACCCAGGCCTTCGCCGCTGCGGGCACTGACGCGGACGCGGCGGATTCTATCATATTCGTCCCTCTCGACCCCGGAACCGGCCTCGGTGAGGTCGATCTTGTTCCACACCAGGATCTGGGGCACCCGATCGGCGCCGATTTCGGCCAGAACCTTGTTGACCTCGGCGATCTGATCGTCCCGGGCATGGTTGGCACTGTCGACCACGTGGAGCAGGATATCGGCCGCGGCGGTGGCCTCCAGGGTGGCGTGGAAGGCCGCCACCAGGGAGTGGGGAAGATCACGGATGAACCCCACCGTGTCCGAAATGACGATATTGCCGGCGCCTTCGACCCACAGTTTGCGCGACGTGGTATCCAGGGTGGCGAAGAGCTGGTTGGCCGCATAGACGCCGGCCTTGGTGAGGGCGTTGAACAGGGTCGACTTGCCCGCGTTGGTGTAGCCCACCAGGGAGACGTTGAGCACTTCGCCCCGCCCCCGCGCCTTGCGCTGCACGTCCCGCTGGCGCGAAAGGCGCTCCAGGCGCTCCTTGAGGGTCTTGACCCGGTTGCCCAGGAGGCGGCGGTCGGTTTCCAGTTGGGTTTCCCCCGGACCGCGCAGGCCGATGCCGCCGCGCTGCCGTTCCAGGTGGGTCCAGCCCCGCACCAGGCGGGTGGAGAGATGCTCGAGCTGGGCGAGTTCTACCTGGAGCTTGCCTTCGGCGCTCTGGGCGCGCAGGGCGAAAATGTCGAGGATGAGACTGGTGCGGTCGATCACCCGGCATTTGAGTTCCCGCTCCAGATTACGTTCCTGGGCCGGGGACAACTCGTGGTTGAAAATCACCAGGTCGGCTTCCGCGGCGGCCAGGAGGGCGGCGATTTCCTGCACCTTGCCCTTGCCGGCAAAGGTCTTGGGGTCGGGACTGTGCCGCCGCCCACCCACTTCACCGCACACCAGTCCGCCCGCGGATTCGGCAAGCAGACGGACTTCCTCCAGTTGGTCGTCGAAATCCCGCTGACCGAAATCGAGCTGGACGAGCAGCGCCCTTTCACCGGCGGCGGGACGCTCAAGCACGGAAGCGGGAAGAAAGCAGGTGACACCCCGCCCGGACGGGCAGGCAGAAAACTGAGCTTATTCGGCGGCCGCCTGTTCCTGCTGGATATTGACCGGCCGAGCCGGAACGACGGTGGAGATGGCATGCTTGTACACCATCTGGGTCACGGTGTTCTTGAGCAGCACGACGTACTGATCGAAGGATTCGACCTGCCCCTGGAGCTTGATGCCGTTGACCAGGTAGATCGAGACCGGTACGTGCTCCCGGCGCAGGGCGTTGAGGAACGGGTCTTGTAGCATTTGCCCTTTGTTGCTCATGGTATGGACTCCACGGATGTTGTTATGAAACGCAAGGGTACCGAATTTCGATTCGGCTGCCAAAACATTATTTCTTTTTGTCGTCGGCGTAGGGGTTATGGCCCGCGACGAACTGGATACGCAGCGGAGTTCCCTGCAATTTGAAGGCCTCGCGGAAGGTATGTTCGAGATAGCGGCGATAGCTGTCGCCGATATGGTCCACCGCACTGCCGTGAATCACCACCACCGGGGGATTGGATCCCCCCTGGTGGGCGTAGCGTGGCTTGGGGCGGAAGAGCCCGTGGCGCGGGGGCGCCTGGCGGGCAACGGCATCGGCCAGAACCCGGGTGAGACGCGGCGTCGACAGCTTGGCCATGGCGGCACCGAAGGCGCTATCCACCGACTTGAAGAGTGCGTCGAGGCCGACGTTTTCCTTGGCGGAAATGAAATGAAAGCGGGCGAAATCGAGAAACTTCAGTTTTCGCTCCAGCACCGCCCGGGTCTGCTCCCGCACGTAGCGATCCAGGCCGTCCCACTTATTGATGCCCACCACCAGGGCGCGGCCGGACTGGACCACGAAATCGGCGATGTGGGCGTCCTGGTCGGACACATCCTGGCGGGCGTCGACCATCAGGATGACGACCTGGGCCTCCTCGATGGCCTGCAAGGTCTTGACCACGGAGAACTTTTCCACCGCCTCGAAAACCTTGCCGCGGCGGCGCATGCCCGCCGTATCCACCAGCACGTAGCGCCGGCCACGACGTTCGAAATCGACGGCGATGGCGTCCCGGGTAGTGCCAGGAGCGTCGAAGGCAATGACCCGCTCCTCGCCCAGAAGGGTGTTGATGAGCGTGGACTTGCCGGCATTCGGCCGCCCCACGATGGCCACCCGGACGGCGGCGTCGGCGTCCTCGTCTTCTTCCGGCTCGGGGAAACTGTCCAGGGCGAGGTCGACGAGGCCCCGCACGCCCTCGCCGTGGGAGGCCGAGATGGCATGGGGATCGCCCAGGCCCAGTTCGTGGAATTCGGCCTCGACCATACCCCGGTTCATGCCTTCGGTCTTGTTGACGGCGACGAGTACCGGCCGCTGGAGACAGCGCAGGCGATTGGCAATTTCCTTGTCGTGGGGGGTGACGCCGTTGCGCCCGTCGACCACGAAGATCACGGCATCGGCCTCGGCGATGGCCTGTTCGGTCTGGCGGGCCATCTCGTGCAGGATGCCGTCCTTGACCAGGGGTTCGAAGCCGCCGGTATCGACCACCAGGTAGGGCTTGCTGCCCAGGCGGCCATGGCCGTAATGGCGGTCGCGGGTCAGGCCGGGAAGGTCGGCGACCAGGGCATCCCGCGATCGGGTCAGGCGGTTGAAGAGGGTGGACTTGCCCACGTTCGGGCGCCCCACCAGGACGACGGTCGGTTTCATTGCCGGCTCCGCCGGGTTTCAGCCATGGCCATCCTCACTCGACCGCCAGGGCGGTGACGCCGCCGCCGACCGTCTGGACGAGGAAGCTCGCCCCCACCACCTGGGGCGCCGCCACGATGGCGCCGCCATCGGTGTTGTGACGGGCCGCGAAGGATCCATCCTCCCGGCTCAGGAAATGCACCACGCCCTTCACGTCGCCCACGGCGACCAGGCCCCGGCGGACCGCCGGTGCCGACACCCGGCGATTGAGGAGCTTGTCCTGCTTCCAGACGGAAGCGCCGGTGGCCCGATCGAGGGCATGGACAGCCCCGCTGTCGTCGGTCAGAAATAAGTAACGCCCATCCAGGGCAATGCCGGCAGCGGAGGAAAAGTCCCGCGCCCAGACGAGATTGCCCCCCTGCCCCAGGTCGAAGCAGGCGACGCGTCCCTGATAGGCGACGGCGCACACCGTCCTGCCATCCACGACCGGCGGCGCCACCACGTCGGCCACCCGGTCGAGTTCGGTGGTCCCGCGGGGGATGGCCACCGTGCCTTCCCAGACCGTTCCCCCGTTGTTCAATGCCAGCGCCACGAGTTTGCCCCCCGGGAAGCCGACGAAAATGAAGCGATCGGCAAAAACGGGCGCCGCGATGGAGCGCAAGGACAGGGAGGGCGTGGGGCGCTGATAGACCCACTTGCGCTTGCCGTCGGCCGCGTCGAGCAGGAAGACGCGGTTGTCGCCGCTGCGCACGGCAACGCCCTGCTCACCCACCGCGGGGGGTGCAAGGACTTCGCTGCTCACTTTGGTCTGCCAGAGGGGTTTGCCGTCCGCGGCAGAAAAAGCCAGTACATCGCCCTTGGCCGTGCCGACCACGACCAGCTTCCCGTCGCTGCCGACGCCGCCGGACAGGGACTGCCCGGCGTTCACCCGCCAGACCTGGACCCCTTCCTCGAACTTGGCAATACCCCCGTCGCCGCCCGCGACGAACACGGCGTTGCCGACAACCGCGGGAACGAGGGCGTAATGGGCAGCCTTGCCCATGCTGGTGGTCCACGCGGTCTTGAGGTCCACGGTGGACGTGAAGGGGGTGAGTTCGGCCATTTTGGGGCCGGAGGAGGAGAAGGGATTTACCGCGTCGATGGCGTCGGAAATCGTCGCGCATCCACTCACGAAGACGAGGCTGGCGGCGGCCAGGGCCGCGCCCAGGCGCTGCGGCTTCACGCGGCATCCCCAGGGCGTCGACTTTCTGCTGCACGATGTCGCGGTAGGGACTGCCCCCCTGGGCCTTGGACTTGCTTTCCATGCTTTCCAGGGCGGTCTTGTAGGCGGCGCGGGCCTCGCTCTTCTTGCCCTGGGCGGCCAGAACGTCGCCGCGGAGTTCGGCAAAGCGGCCCGCGAAGGCCGCGCCCTGACCGCCAGCAAGGGTCTTGAGGGCTTCGTCGTAGGCCGCTTCGTCGAGCAGGACAGCGGCCAGGCGCAGGCGACCGATGTCCTTGAGTTCCTCCTTGCCGTTCTCTGCCACCCAGGCAAGCTGGGCCTTGGCAGTCTTGGCGTCACCCGCTTCGAAAGAGGTCTTGGCGGCCAGGAGGGCGGCCAGGGAAGCGTAGGGGGTACCGGAGTATTTTTCGGTCAGTTCGCCCGCCACGGTCTTGACCCGCTGCATGTCGCGAGACGTCACGGCCTGCTCGAGGGCGGCAAAGACCGCCGAAGCCTGGGCCACCTGACCGCGCTGGTACCAGTTCCAGCCCTGCCAGCCAACCACGCCCAGGGCGACGGCCAGGGCAAGCCCGGTCACCAGGTTACCGTACATCTTCCACCAGGTCTTGAGGGTGTCGATCTGTTCCTGTTCTTCGAGATCGTAGTGCGCCATGGTCCTTATTCCTCGTCTTCGCTATCGAACATCTGCCCGATGATGGCCTCGGCCAGGTCATCGACCTTCATTTTTGTCTGCCCGCCGCCTTCCTGCCGCAGGAACTTCAATTGGGCCTCGCCGCCCGCTGCCTCGTCGTCGCCGATGACCACGGCGAACGGCGCGCCACTGGTATCGGCCTTCTTCATCTGCGCCTTGAAGCTGCCACCGCCGCAATGGAGCAGGACGTTGATGCCCTGGTCCCGCAGGCCCTCCGCGGCGCGGAAGGCGAGCCGCGAGGCGGCCTCGCCCTGATGCACGACATAGACATCGGGAGCCGGGGCAGCCGGTTCTCCGCCGCTGTCCCGGATGAGGGCCACCAGGCGCTCGACGCCCATGGCGAAACCGCAGGCCGGCGTGGGCTTGCCTCCCAACTGGGCGACCAGGCCGTCGTAACGGCCCCCGGCACACACGGTTCCCTGGGCACCGAGACGGTCGGTCACCCACTCGAACACGGTGAGGTTGTAGTAGTCCAGACCGCGCACCAGGCGGGGATTGAGGGTGTAGGGGATGCCCGCATCCTTCAGGATCTGCTGTACGCCAGCGAAGTGGGCCAGGGATTCGGCGCCCAGGAAATCGATGAGGCGGGGCGCCGCGGCGCACAGATCCTGCAGGGCCGGATTCTTGCTGTCGAGGATACGCAGGGGATTGGTGTAGAGGCGGCGGCGAGCGTCTTCGTCCAGGAGATCGACGTGTTGCTCGAAATGGGCGATGAGGGCCGCCCGGTGCTGGGCCCGTTCTTCCGGCTGGCCCAGGCTGTTCAACTGCAACTCGATGCCGTCGAGGCCCAGGTCGGCCCACAGACGGGCGCCCATGAGGATCATTTCGGCGTCGATGTCCGGCCCGGCGAAACCCAGGGCCTCGACCCCCACCTGGTGAAACTGGCGGTAGCGGCCTTTCTGGGGCCGCTCGTGGCGGAACATGGGGCCCAGGTAGTAGAGCCGCTGGGGCTGCTGGGCAGCGAGGTTGTGCTGGATGACGGCCCGCACGCAGCCGGCGGTGCCCTCGGGCCGCAGGGTCAGGGGTTCGCCGTTGAGGCTATCGACGAAGGAGTACATCTCCTTTTCGACGATGTCGGTGACCTCACCTATGGCCCGCTTGAAGAGGGGCGTCGGCTCGACGATGGGCATGCGGATGGGGCGGTAGCCGTAGGCTTTCAGCCAGGAACGCACGGTGTCTTCGAACAGTTCCCAGAATTCGGCTTCGGCGGGCAGGATGTCGGGCATGCCGCGTACCGCCTGGAGGGTTTGACTCATGACTTGAGCTTCTTCTGATAGGTGCGCTCGACGTAGCGCTCGATGATGGCCTTGAATTCGGCGGCGATACCCTCGCCCTTGAGGGTAACGGTCTTGACACCGTCCTCGAAGACCGGCGCCGACGGCGCTTCGCCGGTCCCCGGCAGGGAAATGCCGATATTGGCGTGCTTGGATTCCCCGGGGCCGTTCACGATGCAGCCCATGACCGCCAGGGTCATGTTTTCAGCACCGTCATAGTGCAGGCGCCACTCCGGCATGCGGGCGCGGACGAAATCCTGCACGTCTCCCGCCAATTCCTGGAAGAAAGTGCTGGTGGTGCGGCCGCAGCCCGGACACGCCGCGACCATGGGCGTAAAGGCGCGCAGGCCCATGGTCTGAAGGATTTCCTGGGCGACGATGACTTCCTGGCTGCGGGAGCCCCCGGGTTCCGGGGTAAGGGAAACCCGTATGGTGTCGCCGATCCCCTCCTGCAGCAGCACGGCAAGGGCGGCGGTGGAGGCGACGATGCCCTTGGACCCCATGCCCGCCTCGGTCAGTCCCAGATGGAGGGCGTAGTCGGCGCGACGCGCCAGCTCGCGATAGATGGCGATCAGGTCCTGCACGCTGGATACCTTGCAGGACAGGATGATGCGTTCTCCCGGCAGACCGAATTCCTCGGCCCTCGCCGCGGACTCCAGGGCCGAGGTGACCATGGCGTGGCGCATCATTTCGGTGGCGTCCCGGGGTTCGGCCTGACGACTGTTCTCGTCCATGAGGCGGGCCAGCAGTTCCTGATCGAGGCTGCCCCAGTTGACGCCGATACGCACCGGCTTGTCGTAGCGGCAGGCGAGCTCGACCATGCGTGCGAACTGCTCGTCCTTCTTCTTGCCGAAGCCGACGTTGCCCGGGTTGATGCGGTACTTGGCCAGGGCCTCGGCACAGGCCGGTTCGTCGCTCAGCAGGCGATGGCCGTTGTAGTGGAAATCGCCGATGAGGGGCACCGCGCAGCCCATGCGGTCGAGGTGCTCCCGTATCCTGGGCACGGCTGCGGCAGCCTCGGGGGTATTGACGGTAATGCGGACCAGTTCCGACCCTGCCCGGGCCAGTTCGGCGGTCTGGATCGCGGTGGCCAGGACGTCGGCGGTATCGGTGTTGGTCATGGCCTGGACGACCACCGGCGCTCCGCCGCCCACCACGACGGGGCCGATGCGGCAGGACCGCGTGGACTTGCGCAGGAGCGTCATGGCGGTTTATTCCAGGGTCAGGCGAGCGACTTCACCCCGGGTATGGGGGGCGAGATCCACCGCCTGGCCGCGGAAACTCAGCCGCACGCCAGAGGCATTGCCGATGACCAGCGCCAGACGCCCGCGGCCTTCGACGCTATGCTCGCTGCCTGCCGGAAGTTTCTGGGAAAGGAGCAGATTCCCCTCGCCGTCCTTGACCTCGACCCAGGACTCGCGCTCGACCACCAGGCGCAGCACTCCCGTCGCACCGGTCGCCGCGGTGGAAGCTGCCGCGGAAGGCGCGACAACAACGGCAGACGGCGCCGCCAGCCCGGCGGGCGCAGGAGAAGCACTTTCCCCGGGAGCCGCCGCAGCTTGGGGGGCATTGCCCGCGTCCCCAACCGGAATCGCCTGGGGGTTCAGGACCTGCTGGGGCGTGGCGCCGGGAGGAAGCACGGGCTCGGGCACCGCCGCAGGGGATGGCGGCACCGTGTCCTGCGGCGCTTCGCGCTGGACCAGGCCGCGCAGCGCCTCCAAGGCCCGACCGAAATCGGCCGGCAGGACAAAGTAGAGCAACAGGGCCAGGACCACCAGCCCCAGGCCAAAACCGACGACGGCGAAGTCCCGGCGACGCCCGGCGGTGGGCGCCGGCATGGGAGTTTGCGGACCATGGGGTCGGTCGAGGCGCGGCGCGGTAAGGTCGAGGACGCCATCCAGTTCGACCATCAGCGGCGCCGGGTCGATTTCCAGCAAACGCGCGTAATTGCGCGCAAACCCGCGTATGAAGGTCGCGCCGGGCAGCGCATCCCAGCGCCCTGCCTCCAGGGCTTCGACCTGCCGCACGCCCAGTTTGAGGGCTTGTGCCACGTCGCCCAGGGTCATGCCCTTCGCTTCGCGGGCAGCCCTCAGGCGCGCGCCCACGCTGGGGGACGGTGGATCTTCGGCTACGGCGACAGTCTCTTCGCGAACTTCCGCGTTCATTCGAAATTACCCTTCAAAAACTCCTGATATTCCCTGGATTCCTGGTAACGCCCCCGCAACTGCGCGGCAAAGGAGCTTTCGGCCTCGCGATTGCCCAGTTTTCGCTCGATGCGCAGTCCGAGCCACAGGGCGTCCGGCGTCGGCGGCTCCATGACCCGCAGGGCATCGGCAAGCACCTTGCGCGCCTCCCCCAGGTTGCCCTTGGCGTACTGGAGGTTGGCCATGTGGATACGGGAAGCCAGGGCCGCGGGGCCGTTGAGCCGTATGGCGGTGGTGAGGTAATTCTCGGCCCCCTCCAGATCCCCGGCCTTGACCGCGCAGGAGCCTGCGTTGGCATAGGCCAGGTCGGGCGTGGTGTAGAGGGGATTCTTGATGGCGTTGAGGAAATACGAAATGGCCTGGCGGGGCTTGCCGTTCTCGCACAGGAACCAGCCGTAGTTGTTGTTGATTTCGGGATCGTTGGACGCAAGGCCGAGGGCCTTCTTGAAATCTTCCTCGGCCAGGGTCAGTTCGCGCAGATAGGCCCGCACCAAACCGCGGACGTTGTACGCCGGGGCATAACCGGGGTCGGCATGGATGGCGACCCCAAGTTCTTCGAGGGCCACGGCGAGATTGCCATCCTGGAAATAGAGCGAGGCCAGTTCGGTATGAATCTTTGCCCGGGCCCGCGGATCGGTGCCGTAGGCCGGGCGCTGCGACTGCGCTTCGACGGCCTGCTGGGCGAGAGCGGGAAGCGCGGCACCGCCCGCCAAAATCACCATGAGGAGCACCGCCGCCACGCCAGCTGTTTTTCTGTCGCTCAAAGCCTGACCTCCTTTAGTGGAATGCTGCGCCCGGCTGTGCGCCGGGTCTTGTCGCGCACCTGCCCCGCCAACTGGCCGCAGGCGGCGTCGATGTCGTCGCCCCGCGTCTTGCGCGTGGTGGTGACGATACCGGCCGCCATGAGAATCTCGCCAAAACGGCGCAGCCGTTCGGCCCTGGACCGCCGGAAGGGCGAGCCGGGGAAGGGGTTGAAGGGAATCAGATTGAACTTGCAGGGCACCATCCTGACCAGCGCCAGGAGTTCGCGGGCGTGGGCATCGCTGTCGTTGATGCCGTCGAGCATGACGTACTCGAAGGTGACGAAGTCGCGCGGAGCCTTTTCCAGGTAGCGGCGGCAGGCCGCCATCAGCTCGGCCAGGGGATATTTCTGGTTGATCGGCACCAACTGGTCGCGCAGGGCGTCGTTGGGCGCGTGCAGGGAAACGGCCAGGGCCACGGGGCATTCGTCGCGCAGGCGGTCCATGACCGGCACCAGGCCGGAGGTGGATACCGTCACCCGGCGCCGCGACAGGCCATAGGCATTGTCGTCGAGCATCAGGCGCAGGGCGGTGACCGAATTGTCGAAATTGGCCAGGGGCTCACCCATGCCCATGAGGACAACATTGGAGATGACCCGCTCGTCGCCATGCACCACGCCCAGGGCCTCGTTGGCCCGCCACAACTGGCCGATGATCTCGGCCACGGTGAGGTTGCGGTTGAAGCCCTGCTTGCCGGTGGAACAGAAGGCGCAGTCCAGAGCGCAGCCGGCCTGGGTGGAGACGCACAGGGTGCCGCGGTCGTCCTCGGGGATGAAGACCGTCTCGACGGCATTGCCACCGCCGACGTCGATGAGGAACTTGCGCGTGCCGTCGTCGGACAGCTTGTCGGATACGACCGCGGGGGGCGCCACCACCGCCTTCGCCTTGAGCTTTTCGCGCAGACTCTTGGCGATGTCGGTCATGGCGTCGAAATCCGCCACCCCCGACCGATGCATCCAGCGCAGCACCTGGCGCGACCGGAAGGGCTTTTCGCCCTGCTCGGCGAACCAGGCGGTCAGGCCATCGGCATCGAAATCGAGGAGATTCTTCATTGTGAGGGGTGAGGCAGGGTGCGAGGGGCAGGGCCGAACGGCACCTGAGCCCCCCTCGCTCCTCGCCGAATCAGCGTCCGCTGTAGGTATTCATGCCGGGGAAGAAGAAGGCGACTTCCACGGCAGCGGTTTCGGGGGCGTCGGAACCATGGACGGCGTTGGCGTCGATGGATTCGGCGAAGTCGGCGCGGATGGTGCCCTTGTCGGCCTTCTTGGGGTCGGTGGCGCCCATCAGCTCACGGTTCTTGGCGATGGCGTTCTCGCCTTCCAGGGCCTGGATCATCACTGGGCCGGAGGTCATGAACTCGACCAGATCCTTGAAGAAGGGGCGCTCCTTGTGCACGGCGTAGAACTGGCCAGCTTCCTGGGCGGAGAGCCAGGTCATGCGGGCGGCGATGACCTTGAGGCCGGCGGCTTCGAAACGGGAGTAAATCTGGCCGATGACGTTCTTCTTGACGGCGTCCGGCTTGATGATGGAAAGGGTGCGTTCGATAGCCATGCTAAAACTCCAAAATACAAGGGGTTAGTGAAGTAAAACGGGAGATTTTAGCAGCTTTTGAAAGCGTTCTCCCGAGGCACCAAGAAAAAAGCGCGCCGCGGTTTCCCGTCGGCGCGCCCAAGAGGTACTACGAGGAGACGCTACATCATGCCCAGGGTCTTCGGCAGCCAGGTGGACATGGCCGGCCAGTAGGTGACCACCATCAGGAAGCCGAGCATGGACAGCAGCCAGGGCCAGACCGCAACCGTCAGCTCGGTAATGCCCATCTTGGTGATGCCCGAAGCCACGTAGAGATTGAGGCCCACCGGCGGATGGCACATGCCGACTTCCATATTGACCACCATGAGGATGCCGAAGTGCACCGGGTCGATGCCCAGCTTCACCGCCACCGGGAAGAGGATGGGGGCGAAGATCAACACGATGGACGACGGTTCCATGAAATTGCCGGCCAGGAGCAGCAGGATATTCACCATCAGCAGGAAGGTGATGACCCCCAGCCCGTGGCCCAGCATCCAGTCGGCCAGCGCCTGGGGGATGTTCTCGTTGGTCATGATGAAGGAGAACAGCACGGCGTTGGTGATGATATAGAGCAGCATCGCCGACATGTTGGCCGAGTTGAGCAGCACCTTGGGCACGTCCTTCAGACCCATGTCCCTATAGACGAAGACCGCGACGATGAAGGCGTACACCGCGCTCATGGCCGCCGCCTCGGTCGGCGTGAAGATGCCGGTATAGATGCCGCCCATGACCACGACGATGAGGAGCAGGCCCCAGACCGACTTGACGAAGGCGTCCCAGCGCTGCTTCATGCTGGCCTTGGGCTGGCGCGGGTAGTTGAATTTCTTTGCGCGATACCAGGTGACGCCGCCCAGCACGCCGGCGAGCGCCAGCCCGGGGATGACGCCCGCCATGAACAATGCGCCCACCGAGGTGTTGGTGGCCACGGAGTACATGACCATGACGATGGACGGCGGAATGAGGATGCCCAGGGCGCCCGAGGTGGAGATGACCCCCGCGCCGAACTTGTTGGGGAAACCCGCCTTGACCATGGCCGGCAGCAGGATGGAGCCGATGGCCACCACCGTCGCCGGGCTGGAACCGGACACCGCGGCGAAGAGGGCGCAGGCCAGCACGCCGGCGAGGCCCAGGCCGCCGTACCAGTGGCCAACCATGGAGGTGGCAAAGTTGATCATCCGTTTCGCCACCCCGCCGTGGGTGAGGAAGTTCCCGGCCAGGATGAAGAAGGGGATGGCCATGATCTCGAACTTCTCGATGCCGGTGAAGAGCTTCAGGGCCACCGATTCCAGGGGCACCTGGGTCATGGTGAAGAGGAAGGTCAGCACCGTGAGGCCCAGGGAAATCGAGATGGGCATGCCGGTGAGCATGAGGACGGCCAGCAGGCCGAAAATCACCAGGGCGTTCATTGCTGGTCTCCTTGCTTGGTTTCGGGATGCCGACGCTCCGAGGCCTTGCGCCTGTCCTCATCGACCACCATCTCCCACTGGCGACGTTCTTCCCCGCTGCGCCTTTCGCCGACCATGGGGTGTTTGAGGTCGTGCATGTGCAGGTTGTCGTTCATGGAATACACGTCCACATCCACCGGGGGCACCTCATCCTCCAGGCCATCGACGTGGCCGTGGTCGTGGTGGGGCAGTTCGCCGGTGCGGATGAACGCTACGGCGACCTGCAGAAAGCGGTAACACATCAGGGAAGAGCCGAGGGGAATGGCGCTATAGACAATCCAGGTCGGCCACTCCAGGTCCGGCGTGGTGGGGCCTTCGGGAACGTCGCCGGGATCGAGTCCGAGGACTTTGAAAATGGCGTAGTGGGCCCCGTTTTCCCAGACGAACTGCCCGCCCAGCGTCGCCACGACACCCGTAAAAAGCGCGCCCGCCAGCAGGCCGAAGACGATGAACTTGGCCCGATTACTGTCGTTGAGCCGATTGATGAGGACGTCGACGCCCACATGGATGCCGGTACGCACGCCGTAAGCGGCGCCGAACTTCGCCATCCACACGAACATGATGATGCATAGTTCCTGGGCCCAACTGAAATTGAGCCCCAGCAGCCAGTCCTGCAGGCCCGGGATATTCACCCCGGCCAGGTAGCGGTGCGCGACCGCCAGGAAGATGATGACGGTCGCCGCTCCCATGAGGAAGGTGACCAGCAGCTCTTCGAGATGATTGAGTGCCTTGTTGATCATGATTGATTCGCTTTCCCGGTCGGGTTTGGCCGGCAAAGCCGGCAAGGGGAAAAGGTCCGGCGGCGGTGCGCCGGACCGGTGCGATTAAAGGCCAGCCGGATCGAAACCGGTTTCCTTGTACACCGACTGGATGATCTCCTTGCCGATGCGCGACTCCATCTTCTGATGCACCGGCACCAGGGCTTTCTTGAAGGCCAGACGCTCGTCCTTGGTGGGCGAATAGACCGCGGTCTTGCCGCTGGCCTTGACGGCTTCCAGATCCTTGTCGTTTTGCTCCTTGGCGATCTTGTTGGCGTAGACGGTGGATTCCTTCATTGCCGTTTCCAGTTGGCCACGCACGTCAGCGGGCAACCCTTCCCAGAACTTCTTGTTCACGATCACCGCGTAACCCAGGTAGCCGTGGTCGGTGAGGGCCAGGTGCTTCTGCACTTCGTGCATCTTCTGGGTGTAGAGGTTGGAGATGGGATTCTCGGTCCCATCGACGACTCCGGTCTGCAGCGCCTGATAGACCTCGGAGAAGGCCATCACCTGGGGCAGCGAGCCCAGGGTGCGCATCTGCTCCTCGAGCACCTTGGACGACTGGATGCGCATCTTCTTGCCCTTCAGGTCGGCCGGGCTCTTGATCGGGGTATTGGCGGAAAAAGCCTTGAAGCCGTTGTCCCAGTAGGCCAACCCCTTGATGCCCTTGGGATCGAGCTTGGCCAGCAGCTGCTGCCCGACGGCGCCCTGGGTGACTTTGTGCAGTTCGTTGTAGTCGTCAAAAATGTAGGGCAGGTCGAAAACCTCGAACTCCTTCACGCCCAGGGGGCCGAACTTGGCCAGGGACGGCGCCAGCATCTGTACGGCCCCCAGTTGCAGGGCTTCCATTTCCTCCTTGTCCTTGTATAGGGTGGAGTTGGCGTACACCTCGACCTTGACCTTGCCCTTGGTCAACTCGTCCGCCTTCTTGGCAAAGAAATTGGCGGCCAGCCCCTTGGGGGTGTCCTGGGCCACCACATGGCTGAACTTGATGACGATGGGTGAATCCGCCAGGGCGGCGGCGGAAAAGGCGGCCATCACGAGGCCTGCCAGCAGCTTGGAAAATTTCATGGACTCCTCCGTTATAGAAAACTCGCCCCCACCTTGGCGGCGAATGAAGTCAGTATGGTCACTGGCAGCCCCAGCGGAAATTGTGGATATCCACAGTCCACCGCCCCCTCGTGCCGCGCAGCCCCGGTGTACCATCCCGGCATGAAATCGCCCCCGCACTCCGCCCAGTACGCGCGACGCATGCGCTGGCTGCTCGTGTTGCCCAAGCTGGGCATCGTGCTGCTGCTCGCGGCGGTTCTCGCCCTGCTTTGGCTGCTGCACCGCAACGAGGCGGAAGAAGAGCGCAACGCCCTCATCAAGGACGTGCTCTGGCTGGAACAGAACGTGCGGTTCCATCTCACGGGCACCGAGGAGCATCTGCAACAACTGGCCCTCGAACTGGCCTCGCGACCGGCCGGCCGCCCGCTTTTCCGCCTGCGGGCGGAAAGTCTGTTGCGCAACAACCCGGAACTGAAGCAGATCCGCTGGCTCGATACGGCGGGAACGCCTGTGGACGCCCTCCCCTCGGCCCAACCCACCGAAGTCGTGCCGGGAACCGGAACGCCATCCGTCACCCAGGAGGCTTATGGCAACGCGCTGCTCCTGGGCAAGCGCACCTACAGCCCGGTGTACCTCGCCCCCGACCGACGGGGCTATTTCGAGGTTGCCGTGCCCCTTTTCGTCGACGGCAAGGCGACCGGGCTCCTGGTCGGGGTATATCCGGTGGATGCACTGCTGAAGGAATTCGTCCCTTGGTGGTTTGCCGAGAAATACCTGGTCCAGGTGGTCGACGACAACGACGTCCTTTACGGCGCCAAGTCCAATGTCCAGGGCAAGCCGGGCCAGACCTACGAATTGCCTCTGGACCCCCCGGGGTACGGCGTCAAGCTGCGGGTTCTTGCCTACCAGGGCAGTGCGGCGGCGCTGCCGCGTCTTCTGGCCGCCACCATCGTCCTGCTGGCCGCCGGCGTCTTCTGGAGCCTGTGGGCGGTGCGCGGCCTGATGCAGAAGCGTCTGGCCGCCGAGGAAGCCCTGGGCACCGAGCACGCCTTCCGCCAGGCCATGGAAGATTCGCTCACCGTCGGCATGCGGGCGCGGGACCTGGAAGGGCGGGTCATCTACGTCAATCCGGCCTTCTGTCGCATGACCGGCTTTGCGCCCGAGGAACTGCTCGGCCGCCTGCCGCCCATGCCCTACTGGCTGCCGGACATGATCGACGAAACCCTGGCCCTGCACCGCGCCGTCCTGGCGGGCGAAGCGCCAGCCGACGGCTTCGAACTCAGTTTCCAGCGCAAGAATGGCGAAATCTTCCACGCCCTCATCTACGAGGCCCCGCTGATCGACGCCCGCGGCCGCCACACGGGCTGGATGGGCTCGGTCCTCGACATCACCGAGAGAAAGCGTTCCGAGGAACTCGCGCGGCAGCAGCAGGAAGCGCTGCAATTTACCGCCCGCCTGGTGACCATGGGGGAAATGGCCTCAACCCTGGCCCACGAACTCAATCAGCCCCTGTCGGCCATCGCCAGTTACAACGCGGGCTGCCTCAACCTTCTGGAGGACGGCAAGTTCGACGCCGGTGAATTCCGCTACGCCCTCGAGAAAGTCGGCGTCCAGGCCCAGCGGGCGGGCCGCATCGTGCGCCGGGTGCACGATTTCGTGAAAAAGAGCGAGCCCCGCCGCGCCCCGTGCAACCTGGGTGAGGTCATCGCCGAATGCGTGGGCTTCATCGAAATCGACGCCAGGAAACGGGAGGTCACGCTGGAAAGCCGCATCGCCGACATTCCCCCTCTCCTCGCCGACCGGCTGATGCTGGAGCAGGTGCTGCTCAACCTCCTGCGCAACGGCATGGACGCCATGGCGGAAACGCCACCCGAGCAGCGAGACCTCTGTGTTTCCGCCACCATCGAAGGCGAGGAGGTGGTGGTCCGCGTCGCCGACAACGGCTGCGGCATTTCCGAGGCGGTGCGGGAAAAGCTCTATACCGCCTTCTTTTCCACCAAGCCCCAGGGCATGGGGGTGGGGCTGTCGATCTGCCGCTCGATCGTCGAATTCCATCGCGGCCGCCTGTGGGCCGACCCCAACCTCGACTCCCCCACCGGCAGCGGCACCCTGTTCACCTTCACCCTTCCCCTGGAGTCCCCATGAGCGAATTCAAAGCCCACCTGGTGGACGACGACGAGGCCATCCGCGACGCCCTGGCGTGGCTGCTCAAGTCCCGCGGCATCCCGGCCACCGCCTACCCCTGCGGCGAGGACTTTCTCGCCGCCTGTACGCCCGCCACCGCCGGCTGTGTCGTCCTCGACATGCGCATGCCCGGCCTGAGCGGACTGGATGTCTTCGATGCCTTGATCGGCCGGGGTTCCGACCTGCCCGTCATCTTCCTCACCGGCCATGGCGACGTTCCGCTGGCCGTCAGCGCCCTCAAACGCGGCGCCTTCGATTTTTTCGAAAAACCCTTCAACGACAACGAACTCGCCGACCGCATCGGCGAAGCCATGGCACACCACGCCCGGGCCCGTGCCGCCAGCGCCAGCGCCGGGTCCGTCAATGCCCGCCTGGAGAGCCTCACCACGCGGGAACGCCAGGTGATGGACCTCGTCCTGGCCGGCAAGTACAACAAGGTCATCGCCGACGAACTGGGCATCAGCATGCGTACCGTCGAGGTCCACCGGGCCAATCTCTTCGACAAAATGGGGGTCAAGACCGCCGTGGAACTCGCCAACCTGCTCAAACCCTGACCCTGCGGCGCCTCCCTTCCCATCGTCGCGAATTTTCGCTAGCATTTGCCGACCTTCCGGAAAGTCTCCGGCCCCCGAGGTTCCTCTCCAGGCCCTCCCCCAATCCCCGCAGACGGCAATCCCGGTTCCACCCCAGTCCACCCCGATTTCACGAGGCCTTCATGAGCGAGCACATCCATTACGTCACCGACGACACCTTCGATTCCGAGGTGTTGCAGTCCCCCCAGCCCGTGCTGGTGGATTACTGGGCGGAGTGGTGCGGCCCCTGCAAAATGATCGCCCCCATCCTCGACGAAGTGGCTGCCGAATACGCGGGACGGCTCAAGGTCGCCAAGCTCAACATCGACGACAACCAGGCCACTCCGGCCAAATTCGGCATCCGCGGCATCCCCACCTTGATGCTGTTCAAGAACGGCAATGTGGAAGCCACCAAGGTCGGCGCCCTGTCGAAGTCCCAGCTCGCCGCCTTCATTGACAGCAACCTGTAATCGCCTTACTCTGCGGGCCTGAGGAGCGCGGTCTGCGCCCTCGGGCGAACCGCCCTCCCCTTCCCCCCACAACAAGACGCGCCCCCTGCCCTCCCCGGGCCCCCCCGCTTTTGGGCGCCACGCACGAATCCCATGCAACTTTCCGAACTCAAGACGTTCCACGTCAGCCAATTGCTGGAAATGGCCACCGAGGCGTGTATCGAGAACGCCAACCGGATGCGCAAGCAGGAGCTCATCTTCGCGCTCCTCAAGGCCAAGGCCAAGAACGGCGAGACCATCTACGGCGACGGCACCCTGGAAGTGCTCTCCGACGGCTACGGTTTCCTCCGCTCCCCCGAAACCTCCTACCTCGCCAACACTGACGACATCTACGTCTCCCCTTCCCAGGTGCGGCGCTTCAACCTGCGCACCGGCGATTCCATCGAAGGCGAGATCCGCACCCCCAAGGACGGCGAACGCTACGTCGCCCTGACCAAGCTCGACCGGATCAACGGCCAGCCCCCCGAGGCGACCAAGAACAAGATCATGTTCGAGAACCTCACCCCCCTGCACCCCACGCGCATGCTGCGCCTGGAGCGGGAGATCAAGGCCGAGGAAAACATCACCAGCCGGGTCATCGACATGATCGCCCCCATCGGTGCCGGCCAGCGGGGTCTCCTGGTTGCCCCGCCCAAGTCGGGCAAGACGGTGATGCTGCAACACATCGCCCACGCCATCACGGCCAATCACCCCGAGGTCATCCTCATCGTCCTGCTCATCGACGAGCGCCCCGAGGAAGTGACCGAAATGACCCGCACGGTCAAAGGCGAAGTCGTCGCCTCCACCTTCGACGAACCCGCGACGCGCCACGTCGCCGTCGCCGAAATGGTCATCGAAAAAGCCAAGCGCCTGGTCGAGCACAAGAAGGATGTCGTCATCCTGCTCGACTCCATCACCCGCCTGGCCCGGGCCTACAACACCGTACAGCCCGCCTCCGGCAAGGTCCTCACCGGCGGCGTCGACGCCAACGCCCTGCAAAAGCCCAAGCGCTTCTTCGGCGCCGCCCGCAACATCGAGGAAGGCGGCTCCCTCACCATCATCGCCACCGCCCTGATCGAGACCGGCTCCCGCATGGACGACGTCATCTACGAAGAATTCAAGGGCACCGGCAACATGGAAATCCACCTCGACCGCAAAATGGCCGAGAAGCGCATCTACCCGGCCATCAACGTCAATCGCTCCGGTACCCGGCGCGAGGAACTGCTCCTCAAGCCCGACGTACTGCAAAAGATGTGGGTCCTGCGCAAACTCCTGTACCCCATGGACGACCTGGAGGCGATGGAGTTTCTCCTCGACAAGGTCAAATCCACCAAGGGCAACAACGAATTCTTCGACGCCATGCGGCGGTGCTGAATTCGCCGCCGAGCCTGCGGGCCGCAAGGCTGCCGCGCTCGCGGGTGTGACGGGGGCGCGTTGCGGGATATCCGCGGGTGACGCGCCCCTTGTCTTGCGTGCTTTGGCAGTCTCAGCGTGGGGAATGAGCTTGAAGTGGTACGGCCTTTCAGCCGACCGCTTCTGGGCCCCTTGAGAGGAGCCGAGCAACGCAGGGGGCTTGGGGGAAGTCGGCTCGCGTTGTCTGAGCCCCCGAGAGGGGGCGAGTTTAGCGAGCCGCCCAAGCCCCCGAGTTGCGCAGGGTACCCCGCAACGCGGGGCTCCGACCCAGCTGTCATGTGACGAAGTGCGCATCTCGCCGGCGCAGGGTACCCCGCAACGCGGGGCTCCGACCCAGGGGTGGCTTTTTCTTTGGCTACTTTCTTTTTGCCACCAAAAAGAAAGTATGCCCGCGCCTCCAGCGCGGCACCCATGGGTTCAGAAAAACGGACAGACCGGGGAGCGCCTGATCAATGAGACCCGCTGCTTCAGAAAAGCGAATCCGAACCACGACGCAAGCCAAACCCCCACAACCCTATTGCACCAAAGCCCCTAATCAAAGATAATCCCCGGTTTCCCAGATCGGCCACATCCGCCGGTCGCCAGACTTAAAGGACTGATCATGAAAGCCGGAATCCACCCCGACTACAACGAAATTCAGGTGACCTGCTCCTGCGGTCACACCTTCACCACCCGTTCCACCATGAAGAAGGCCCTGCACGTCGAAGTCTGTTCGGCCTGCCACCCCTTCTACACGGGCAAGCAGAAGATTGTCGACACCGCCGGCCGGGTTGAGAAATTCAACCAGAAGTTCGGCTCCATGCGCGGCAAGGCCGCCTGAGTTCGAGCGCCTGGACGGTGAGAAGGCAGCCCCCGGGCTGCCTTTTTCATTTCCCCCCATGCCCGACCTGATCGCCCCCCTGCGCCGCGGCGTACGGCTCCCGCCCTCGGGTTGGGCGCTGGCCGGCATGCTCGCCTTTTACGTCGTCGCCGGACTCTTCGGCCGCGACCCCTGGAAGGGCGAGGACGCCATCCACATCGGCACGGCCTGGCACATCCTTTCCTACGGCGATTGGCTTTCGCCGGACCTCGCCGGACGGCCGTTCAACGAGCCCCCCCTCTACTACTGGAGCGCCGCCCTCACGGGGAAGCTGCTGGGATGGCTGCTCCCCCTGCACGACGCCATGCGCTTCGCCAGTGGCGTCTGGGTGGCCCTGGCGCTCACCGGCATTTACTATGGGGGCCGCGAACTCTACGGGCAGCACGCGGCGGCGGCGAGTCCCATGTTGCTGGCCGGCTGCTGCGGCTTGCTGCTGCACGCCCACGATGCCCAACCCATGCTCATTGCCCTGGCAGCCTACGGGGGGGTTCTGGGCGCCCTTGCCGCGTGCCCGCGCAAACCCCGCATGGCCGGCGTCTTTTACGGGCTCTCCCTGGGTGCCTGCCTGCTGGGGGCTGGCGTGGCGCCGACTCTGCCCTTGCTGGCTGCTGGCCCTCTGGCCCTGGCCCTTTACCCGGAGCGGCGCCAGGCCCTCATCACCCTCGGAGTCGCCCTGCCCCTGGCCCTGGCCATCGCCCTGCCCTGGCCCCTGGTCCTGCAGGCGGTCGAACCTGAACGCTTCGCCGGCTGGGTCGAGGCTGAGTCGGCCCAATTGTCGGCCGGCATCTTTCCTGTGCAGGGCGCCGCGCTGTACCTCTCCCATCTCACCTGGTTCGCCTTCCCGGCAAGCCCTATCGCCCTGTGGGCCCTGTGGCTCCGGCGCCGCACGCTGGCTGCCCGCCCCCAGTCGCTGCCACTGCTTTTCCTGGCGCTGACGCTGGCCCTGCTGGCCGTGGCCTATCGCCCCAGGGAAATTCCCGCCCTGCTGCTGCTGCCGCCCCTCGCCCTCCTGGCCACCCCCGGCGCCCTCAGCCTGCGGAGGGGCGCTGCGAATGCTTTCGATTCCTTCGCCATGATGACCTTCACCTTCTTCGCCGCCCTGGTCTGGGTCGCCTGGTCAGCCATGGCTCTGGGATGGCCCGAACGGCTGGCGGGCAGAGTGGTCGCGCTGCGCCCCGGTTTCGTCGGCCAATTCGACGTCCTGGCGTTCTCCATCGCCGCGCTGGCGACGGCCTGGTGGCTGTGGCTCATTGTGACGGCCCCCCGCTCGCCCTACCGCAGCCTCACCCACTGGACCATGGGATTCACCACCCTGTGGCTGCTGGCCATCGCCCTGCTCTTGCCCTGGGTCGATTACGGCAAGAGCTACCGCCCGGTGGCGCAAGCCGTCGCGCGGCATCTGCCCGACCGGGCGGACTGCCTCGCCGAGCGCGGCTTGAACGGCACCCAGCGGGCCTCCTTCGCCTATTTCGCCGGGCTGGAACCCCTGGCCCTCGCCACGCAGGCCGGACGCAAATGCCGCTGGCTCCTGGTCCAGGCCGATACCCGCGCCGAACTTGCTCCACCGGCCGGCGCGTGGACCCAGGTCTGGGAGGGCAATCGCCCCGGCGAGCGGCGGGAGAAATTCCGCCTTTACCGGCGCGGGGAATGAATGCCTACCCGGCGTCCGGCGGTGTGAGCCGCAGGAAGTGCTCGCGGTAGTACTTCAGTTCGTCGATGGATTCGTAGATGTCGGCCAAGGCAGTGTGGCGGCTCTTTTTCTTGAACCCCTTGTAGATCTCCGGCGTCCAGCGCTTGCACAGTTCTTTCAAGGTGCTGACATCGAGATTGCGGTAATGGAAGAAGACTTCCAGTTGCGGCATGTGGCGGGCCATGAAGCGGCGGTCCTGGCAGATGGAATTGCCGCACATGGGGGAATGGCCGGCGGAGGAGTATTTCTTCAGAAACTCCAGGGCTTCCGCCGCCACCTGGGCCTCGTCCTGGGTGGACGCCTTCACCCGGTCGATGAGGCCGGAACGTCCGTGGGTTTTCTGGTTCCAATCATCCATGGCGGCCAGAACTTCATCGCTCTGATGCACGGCCCAGGCGGGGGATTCCGCCACCATGCGCAACTCGGCGTCGGTCACCACCATGGCCAGCTCGATGATGCGGTCCCGGTCGGGGTCCAGCCCGGTCATTTCCATGTCCAGCCAGACGAGGTTGTTGGCGTTGCCTGCCATATAATTCTTCGCTTCTTTGCCCAAAGCGCGCATTGTCGCATAGCTCCATGATCGCCAGCCTTTCCGCCACCACCTTCACGGCCCTCTTCGTCGCCGCCCTCGCGACGACCCTCGTCCTGCGCCTCTGGCTCGCCACCCGCCAGGCGGCCCACGTCGCCCGCCACGCCAGTACCGTTCCTGCCCAGTTCGCCGGGCGCATCGGTCTCGATGCCCACAGGAAGGCCGCCGCCTACACCGTCACCAAGACCCGCTTCGGCATGACGGCCGCCCTTGCCGATGGGGCCCTCCTTGCCGCCCTCACCCTGGGCGGAGGCATCGCGGCTCTGGACGCCCTGTGGTCCGGTGTATTCGGCGGCCACGGCCACGCCTACGGTCTGGCACTCATTTTCAGCGTCTTTGCCATCCAGGCCCTGATCGACCTGCCCTTCTCCCTCTACCGCCAGTTCATCATCGAGGCGCGCTTCGGCTTCAACCGCATGACGCTCGGCCTGTTCTTCTCCGATGTGCTCAAGCAGGCGCTCCTCGCCGCCGTGATCGGCGCGCCCCTGCTGCTCGCGGTGCTGTGGCTGATGGGCAACCTGGGTTCCACCTGGTGGCTGACGGTATGGGTATTCTGGTGCGCCTTCTCCCTCGCCCTGCACTTCATCTACCCCACCTGGATCGCCCCGCTGTTCAACAAGTTCTCCCCCCTGGCGGAAGGCGAAATGAAGGCCCGCATCGAGGCCCTCCTCGGGCGCTGCGGCTTCCGTTCCAGCGGGCTGTTCGTCATGGACGGTTCCCGCCGTTCCAGCCACGGCAATGCCTATTTCACCGGCTTCGGCGACAGCAAGCGCATCGTCTTCTTCGATACCCTGCTCGAACGCCTCGCCCCCGCCGAGGTGGAGGCCGTCCTGGCCCACGAACTGGGTCATTTCCGCCGCCGCCACGTGGTCAAGCACATCGCCCTCAGCTTCCTCCTGTCGCTCTTCTTTCTCTGGCTGCTGGGAATGCTGCTCGAATCCCCGGGGTTCTACGCCGGGCTGGGTGCCCCCGGAGACAACACGGCCCTGGCCCTGGTGCTCTTCTTCCTGGTCATCCCCGTTTTCACCTTCCCCTTCCATCCGCTGACCAGTTCCCTGTCCCGGCGCCACGAATTCGAGGCCGACGCCTACGCGGCCGACCACGCCAGCGCCGACGATCTGGTTCGCGCCCTGGTCAAGCTCTATCAGGACAATGCCGCCACCCTGACGCCGGACCCGCTGCACTCCCTGTTCTACGACTCCCACCCGCCCGCCGCCCAGCGTATCGAGCACCTCAACCGCCTGAGGCCGGTCTGAGAAGCGGTCGCCCGTTGCTCCACGGCAGCGAGGGTCAATGAGCGACATCGGCCGCGTCGTCGCCGCCCACGGCCGCCAGTACGTGGTCGAATTTCCGGACGGCCGGCGCCTGGTCTGTGTCCCCCGCGGCAAGAAGAGCGAAGTCGCCTGCGGTGACCGGGTCGAGGTCGCGCTCACCTCCCCCGACCAGGGGGTCATCGAGGCCATCCAGCCCCGCCGCAGCCTCCTCTACCGCTCCAACGACCTGCGCCAGAAGCTCATCGCCGCCAATGTGGACCTGCTGGTCCTGGTCGTCGCCACCGAACCCGCCTTTTCCGACGAATTGCTCACCCGCGCCCTGGTCGCCGCGGCCTGCGAGGATATCGCCCCGCTCATCGTCCTCAACAAGGCCGATCTCGCCGACCGTCTGCCCGCTGCCCGGCAGCGCCTCGCCGTCCTGGCCGGCCTGGGATACCCCATCGTCGAACTCTGCGCCCGGGCCCACGCCGAAGCCCTGCGCCCCCACCTGACCGGACGCACGGCGGTTCTGGTGGGCCAGTCGGGCATGGGCAAATCCACCCTGGTCAATGCCCTCGTGCCCGGCGCCGCGGCCGCTACCCGGGAAATCTCCGCCGCCCTGGATTCGGGCAAGCACACCACCACCCACGCCTGCCTCTATCGCCTGGATGGCGAGAGCCAGATCATCGACTCCCCCGGCCTGCAGGAATTCGGCCTCGCCCACCTGGATATCCCTGCCATCGAGGCCGCCTTCCCCGAATTCGCGCCCTGGCTGGGCCAGTGCCGCTTCCGCAATTGCCGCCACGACCAGGAACCGGACTGCGCCCTGCGCGCCGCCGTTGCGGCAGGCGCCGTGGACGCAGGCCGCTTCGCGGCCTATCATCGCATCGCCCTGCACAGGCGGTGATGGGCGTGGTCCAGCGCTTGCACGTGAGGGGAGCTTTCGGGGTCGATTCCCCTTTCCCCGGCGGCGCCCCCGCGATAGGCGGGAGGGATCAAGATGTCACATCCATACCGCTTCCACCGTAGTCTCCCGATGGCATCCGATTCCTCTTCCACCCCCCCTTCGCACCCGGAGGCGCCCGCCGCCCTGGGGCTCTTCGCGGCTTCGTTCTACGAAAGCCCGGTCATCATGACCCTGTCCCGGCTCGACGACGGCGTGCTGCTGGACGTCAACGAGAGCTTCACCCGCACCTTCGGCTGGCCCCGGGATGAAGCCATCGGCCGCTCGTCCCTGGAGCAGGGGCTGTGGGTCGACCCCCTGGCCCGCCGCGCCATGCAGGACGCGGTGACCCGCCACGGCCGGGTGCGTGACGTCGAACTCGTCGGCCGCACCCGCGGGGGCGAACTGCGCATCTGCCGTCTGGCAGCAACCCTCATCGAGGCCGGCGAACAACGGGTGATTCTCAGCAATATCGTCGATTGCACCGAAGAGCGCCGCAAGGAGACCCTCATCCGCGACTTTCGCCAGCGCATGGAAGTCGCCTTCGGCGTCAGTCCGGTGGCGATTTCCATTTCCGAGCTGGAAACCGGCCGCTACATCGATGTGAACGAGGCCTACGCCAGGACCTTCGGCTGGTCCCGCGAAGAGGTTCTGGGACGCAGTTCGCTGGACATCGGTCTCTGGGCCGGCTCCACCGCCCGCGATGTGTGGAAGGAGCGCTTGCGCCGCGAAGGCCGGGTAGGCGACTACCTGACCGAAATGCGCGACCGGGCGGGCCGTCCCCACTGGATTCGCCTGTCCGCCCAAACCGTCGATTTCGACGGAAGCTTGCGCGTCTTTGCCTATCTGCTCGACGTCACCGAAGAAACCCGGGCCGAGGAGGCCCTGCGCAAGGTCAGCCTGGCCGTGGAGCAGAGCCCCAGCGGCGTCCTCATCACCGACCTGGAACGCCGCGTCGAGTACGTGAACGACGCCTTCCTCAGGGCCACCGGCTACAGCCGCGAAGAACTGCTGGGACGCACGCCCCGCATGCTCCATTCCGGCCTCACCTCCCCCCAGACCCACGCCGACCTGCGCACCGCCCTGGACGCCGGACAGGACTGGAAGGGAGAATTCGTCAATCGCACCAGGGACGGCCGCCACATCGCCATGGCGGCCCACATCTCTCCGGTGCGGCAGGCGGACGGCAGCATCAGCCACTACCTGGCCATCGAGGAGGACATCACCGAGCAGAAAAGCCTGCTGGCCGAACTCGAGGCCCATCGCCACCGCCTGGAAGAACTGGTCACCGCCTGCACCGAGCAACTCGCCGAAGCCAAGGCCGTCGCGGAACAGGCCAGCCAGGCCAAGAGCGCCTTCCTGGCCAACATGAGCCACGAAATCCGCACGCCCATGAACGCCATCATCGGCCTCACCCGGCTGGCTGCCCGCCAGGCCGAAAACCCGGAGCAGCAGGACCGTCTGCGCAAGGTGGGCGAAGCGGCCCAGCACCTCCTGTCCATCATCAACGACATCCTGGACATTTCCAAGATCGAATCGGGCAAGCTCACCCTGGAGTCGGCCCCCGTCTCCCTGGCCGACTGCTTCGCCCGCGCCCGCGTCCTGGTGGCCGACCGGGCGGCGGCCAAGGGACTGCGGCTGCGCCTCGATCTGGACCCGGCCCTGCCGCCGGTACTGCTGGGCGATGCCCTCCGCCTGGGGCAGATCCTCATCAACTTCGCCAGCAACGCGGTCAAGTTCACCGACCAGGGCGAGGTCTGCCTGGGTGCCCGCCTGCTGGGTGCGGACCCAACCCACGCCCAGGTACGCATCCAGGTCAGCGACACCGGCATCGGCATCGCCTCGGCGGATTTCGGCCGCCTCTTCCAGGCCTTCGAGCAGGCCGATTCCTCGACGACCCGCCGCTTCGGCGGCACCGGCCTGGGGCTGGCCATCAGCCGCAAGCTCATCGAACTCATGGGCGGCCGAATCGGCCTGGACAGCCGGCCCGGCGTGGGCAGCACCTTCTGGTTTTCCCTCTCGCTCCCCATCGCCAGCACCATGGCGCCCCCTCAAGTCCCTTTGCCCTCCCCGGCCGACGCGGAATTTCGCCGCCAGGCCAGCGGCGTCGCCCTCCTTCTGGTCGAAGACAATCCCATCAATCAGGAAGTCGCCGGCGCCCTCCTCGCCGAGGCGGGCTTTAGCGTCACCACCGCAGACAATGGGGCCGAGGCCGTCGACAAGGCCCTCTCCGGCCACTACGCCCTGGTGCTCATGGATATCCAGATGCCGGTCATGGACGGCCTCGAAGCGACGCGGACCATCCGCTCCGCCCCTGGTGGAGCAAGTCTGCCCATCATCGCCATGACCGCCAACGCCTTCGGAGAAGACCGGGAGCGCTGCCTGCAAGCCGGCATGAACGATCACGTCGCCAAACCGGTCGACGCGGCGCTCCTCTTCGCCACCCTGGCCCGCTGGCTACCCCGCCGCAACGCGGCCACCCCCAGCCCTGCCCCCAGTTCCCCGGCCGTGCCACCGGAGGCCTTGCCGCCGGCCGAAGGGGATGAGGCCGCCGTTCTCCAAACCATCCCCGGCCTGGATGTCGATCTTGGCCTGAAGAGCGTCCGGGGCAGGGTTACCAGCTACCGGCGCATGCTGGTCAAGTTCGCCGCCAACCATCGCGACGACCCCCACAAGCTGCGGCAGGCCCTGGCCGCTGGCGATGGCGGCGAAGCCCGGCGCGTGGCGCACACCTTGAAGGGCGTCAGCGCCATGCTGGGTGTGGTCGAAGTGCAGGCCCACGCCACGGCCATCGAACTCGCCTGCCGCGAAGAACGCCCGACCGCAGAGATCGCCCCCATGACCGACGCCCTGGAGGCCACGCTGGGCGCCACCTGCGCCGCCGTGGACGCCTTGCCCGCGGAGACGGCACCCCCGGGGAACCTCACGCCGGGCTGAACCACCGAGGAACCCCTCGGGCGTTGCTCAACGTCTTCCATGGGGGGACAGGCTTCCGGACTCAAAATCCGGGTCGGCGGCCTTGGCTAACTTAGTTCGGAGCGTGGGTGAGAGGCGGTTGAACCGTTCAGCCCGACCGCTTCTGGGCCCCTCGAGAGGAGCCGAGCAACGCCCCCACGGTGCAGCGGGGGCTCCCGGGCTCACAGGTACCAGTCGTAGGGCGACTGGCTATGGGGCGTGCGCACGAAGCGCTCGAACTGGAGCGGTTCCACTGGCCGGCTGAAGAGGAAGCCCTGGGCCACGTCGCAGCCGCAGCTGCGCAACAGGGCGACCTGGGCGGGCGTTTCGACCCCCTCGGCGACCGCCTTCAGTTCGAGCACGTGGGCCATCTGGGTGATCATGCGCACGATGGCGGTGTCCTCCTCGTTGGCGCTGGCGCCGACGATGAAGGAGCGGTCGATCTTGAGCTTGTCCACGTTGAAACGGCTGAGGTAAGCCAGGCTGGAATAGCCGGTGCCGAAGTCGTCGATGGCGATGCTGCTGCCCAGGGATTTGATTTCGCGGATGACCTCGCGCACGGCCTGGCTGTCCTGCATGAGGGTCGATTCGGTCAGTTCGATCTCGATCAGGGAGGGGGATATGCCGGCTTCCCGGGTGGCGGCGGCCAGGAGTGCAGGAACGTCGGCGCGGTAGATCTGCTGGCCGGAGACATTCACCGCAATGCGCGCCGGCAAGCCCGAATCGAACCACAGGCGGGCCTGGCGACAGGCCTCCCGGAGCGCCCATTCGCCGATGGGCAGGATGAGCCCGGTCTCCTCGGCGACGGGAATGAAATCGACCGGGCTGATGGTGGCGCCGTCGGGCTGGATCCAGCGCAGCAGGGCCTCGCTGCCCAGCATGGCGTTGTCGGCGATGCCGATCTGGGGCTGATAGTGGAGACGGAATTCACCGGAGGACAGCGCCCGGTGCAGGCTATTGACCAGGGTGTGGCGGCGCACGGCGTCGTCGTTCATCTCCTGGCGGAAGAAGCTGAAGCTGCCGCGCCCGCGCTCCTTGGAGTGGTACATGGCCATGTCCGCCTTCTGCAGCAGGGCGTCGAAATCGCTGCCGTCGCTGGGGGCCATGGCGATGCCGATGGAGACCGAGGTATTGATGAGCTGGCCGCCTATCTGGAAGGGGTGGCTCATGGCGTCGATGATCTTGCCGGCCGTGGCGGCCGCGGCGACCGGGGTGTCCATGTCGTTCAGCAGGACGATGAACTCGTCGCCTCCCTGGCGGCTGATGGTGTCGCATTCCCGCAGGCAGGCCTTGAGGCGCCGCACCACGGCGATGAGCAGGTAATCGCCCACCCGATGGCCGAGGGAATCGTTGATGCGCTTGAATTCGTCCAGGTCCAGGAACATGAAGGCGAGACTGCGGCCGCTGCGTCGGGCGGCTTCCAGGGCCTGACCGAAGCGGTCCCGCAGGAGAAGGCGATTGGGCAGGGCAGTGAGGACATCGTGGTGGGCAAGAAACTGGATCTTTTCTTCCGCTGCCTTGCGTTCGGAAATGTCCTGGAAGGAGCCGATGAACTGGGTCGGCGCGCCAGATTCGTCGTATACGGCCGTGATCGACAGCCACTTGGGATAAATCTCGCCGCTCTTTCTGCGGTCGATGATTTCGCCATCCCAGCGGCCGGCCTCCAGCAAGATCTTCCACATGTTCGAGTAAAACTCCGGGGGGTGGGCGCCGGACTTGAACAGGCTGGGATTCTTGCCGAGAACGTCGTCCACTTCGTAGCCGGTGATGGTGGTGAAGGCTCGGTTCACGTCGATGATGCGGCCGTCGCTGTCGGTGATCATGAGGGCGTCTGAACTGTGCTCGAAAACGGTGCGGGCCAGCCGCAACTGGGCCTCCTGGGCGCGCCGTTGGGTGATGTCGGCGAAGACCCAGATCGATCCGGCCTGGGGAGAGGTCTTGTCCAGGGGCCGGCCGGTGCGGTGGCACCAGATGGCCTGGCGGTCGCGGCGGACGAAGCAGTACTCGTGGTCGCTGTACCCCGCCCCCGCCAGTTCGCCGTAGGCCAGGGCGCCGTCGGTTTCCCACTCCTCGCGAGAGGGGTAGAGCAATTCGGTCGTCTTGCCGATCAACTGGGCCGGTGACTCCCAGCCGAACAGTTCCGCCATGCGGGCGTTGGCGCTGACGATGACGCGATCGCGCAGATGGACGATGCCCACGTGGGCGTTCTCGAAGGTCAGGCGCAGTTCGTCGAGGAGTTCGCGGATACGACTTTCCTGGCGACGTCTTTCCGTGACGTCGCTCAGAGTGAGGACCGTCCCTCCGTCGGGGAGGGGGGCCTGCCGCAGTGCCAGGATGCGGCCATCGTCCAGGCGAATCTCGCGGGGGCCGTCGGCGGGGTCCGATTCCCGGGGCGCAGCGAGGGTGGCGGGCAGGGCTGCCCGGGCAGCCCCCCGGGCCAGGGCCGACTCGTCGAGGCGCAGCATGTCGGCGCAGCGGTCATTCCAGGCCACGAGGCAATCCCGGGCGTCGAAGACCACGACCCCCTGGGCCAGATTGTCCAGGGTGGTTTGCAGCAAAAGGGCCTGGGCTGCCAATTCCTCTTCGCGGCGGCGGGTCTCGCTCTCCTTGATGTCGCTGATGTCCGCGTAGGTGCCGACGACACCGCCTTCCGCGGTGGGGTGCTCGGAAATGTGCAGCCAGAAGCCCTCGCTTACCTGAATTTCCCGCCGCACCGGGGTGCCGGATTTGGCCAGCGCGTGAACCTCCGCCCAAGTGGCGAGCCAGGCGCACTCGCCCTGCGGGTGGCCGAGGGCGGCGAGGACTTGCGCGAAGCTCATGCCGGGGACGAGGGCCGCGCCCGGGCCGGTTTTCTCCCAAAGGGCGAGAAATTCCGGATTGGCCATCAACAGCCGGTCGTCGGCGTCGAAGAGCACAAAGCCATCGGCACTGGCGCCGATGGCTTCGAAGAGCCTTACCCGGGCCGCTTCCACCGCCCGCTTTTCCTCGGCCAGGGCCGCGTTGCTCTTTTGCAGGGCGGCCATGGCGCGGTCGAGCAACTGGGTCCGCTCGCGGACCTGCTCCCCCAGGAGCACCGAGGCCTGGAAAAAGCTGTAGTCGGAGCCCTGGGCGTCCATGCCCAGTTCGACCCGGTCCATCAGGACGTGGATGATCTTGTCCCGCCGCGCCAGTTCATCGGCCACCTCGGCCGGCAGCGCGGCGCGTTCGAAACCGGGAGCGTCGCCGATCATGGGCGGGCCTCCTGTGTGGGCTGCCCGAAGGCGACCCCGGTGAAGGTCTGGTTCACGTGAATTCCCTTGTGCAATTCGCCGAAGGTGGAGAACCCGACGACGCGATGCCGACGCAAGGCGGCCGAGATCACTTCGGTGAGGCCCTTCTGCCGAAATTCGAGATTACGCAGGATGCAGTCGCAGGCCAGGACGGCCTCGGGCTCGCCGATCTCCTCCTCCACCCGGGCGAGGGCGCTTTCCAGGTTGGCCAGGGCGTCGAGCCCCTGGGCGCGGGAAAGGACGATGCCTTCGTCGATGGCGCAGTAGAACGACAGGCTGTGGTCGGGATTGACCTTCTGGATCGAGCGCACGTACTCGCTGCCGCCGATACGCACCACCACCGGGTAGGCCGCGAAGGCCATGGGGTCCAGGTTGGCGACCGGAACGCCGACGATGCGGGCGTACTCGAGGGCGGCGGGAAACCCGTTGATCTCCGTCACCACCCGCTCCGCCGGGCGGGCGCCGGTGACCACCATGCGTTCGTCGGTACGCTGGAAGTGCTGCGTCTTGACCACCCGGAAGGGCAGGTCGGTGCTGATGAGGGCGAGTACCGCCGCGTCGCTTTGGGCGCTGCCGTCGTGAAAGACCTGGGTCTGGCGAAAGTGCAGGGAATCCCCGGCTGAGCCGCCGACGACCGGAATGTCGCCCAGGACGAGCTGGACCGCACGGCCCACCGGCTCCTCGCGCAGGGAAAGGCCGTCCACCAGCAGGAAGGCCAGGGAATTTGGAAAACCGAGGGCTTCGCGCTGCAGGGTGCTGCGGTGCAGGGTATCTTCCACCCGCCGCTGGCAGTCGGCCAGATCGAAAGCAGAGAGCCCGGGAATCAGGACCGTGGCGGCGGTGAAATCGGCGGCGGCAAAGCCTATGGCGACGACACTGTCGTTGGTGTAACCATCGGGGCCGATCTCGCCCGCCGTGGTACAGCCCGCCAAGGCCACCGGCGGAGGAAAGGCCTGGCGCAGGGCGGCCGCGAGTTGCGCCGGATCCTGGGCGTCGGCGGCGAAGCACAGGACCAGCGCTGGTCTGAAACCCGCCATCTGGCCGGCAATTTCGGCCACTGCGGAGGCAGCGCTGGAAGCCCGGGAAAAAGCAACCCGGATCGAAGTCATGGTGATGTCTCTCTCTTTTATCGGGATCGCTCTGACGCGATCCGCAGGTATTTCATCTGATTCTAATTCACTGTCGGGAAAAATCTATTACTTTAGTAATGGGTCTGTGCATCCATCGGGGAGGGGGCGTCCCGATTTCTGCGGGCTGAGTTCCTGTTGCCAGCACCCCTCCCCAAGGGCGGGAAAGGAAAGGGATGCATCATCTCGGTGCGTGCGACGCCCCCCGAGCACCGGGAAGCGGCATAATTTCACGCTTTGGGGGCTTTCCCCCTGGTGGCATGGAAGGTGCTGTAGTTCTCTGGCAGACCTCTTTTTTTGATCGAGCGGGTGGACCATGAATTTCTATAACGAGATGACCGACGTCGGCGGCACCATCAGGGACCATTACGTCCATTACGCCCGCTGGCTTGAGGAGACGCCGGCGGAACGCATCACGCGCAAGCGGGCGGAAGCCGATCTGGCCTTTCACCGGGTGGGGATCACCTTTGCGGTCTATGGCGAGGAAGCCGGCAAGGAGCGTCTCATCCCCTTCGACATCATCCCGCGCATCATCCCCGCCGCCGAGTGGCGCGCCCTGGAGTCCGGCCTGCGCCAGCGGGTGAAGGCCTTGAACAGCTTCCTGCACGACATCTACCACGAGCGGGAAATCCTCAAGGCCGGCAAGATCCCCGCCGCCCAGGTCCTCGACAACGCCCAGTTCCGCCCCGAGATGCAGGGCGTCGACGTACCCGGCGGTATCTACGCCCACATCGCCGGGGTGGACGTGGTGCGCGCCGGAGCGGGCGAGTTCTACGTGCTGGAGGACAACCTCAGGGTGCCCTCCGGCGTCTCCTACATGCTGGAAGACCGCAAGATGATGATGCGGCTCTTCCCCGAACTCTTCGCCCGCCACAAGGTGGCGCCGGTGCAGCATTACCCCGACATGCTGCTGGAGAAACTTCGGGCCGTGGCCCCCAAGGGGGTGAGCAATCCCACCGTGGTCGTCCTGACGCCGGGAGCCTTCAACAGCGCCTATTTCGAGCACACTTTCCTGGCGCAGCAGATGGGGGTGGAACTGGTGGAGGGGCGCGATCTCTTCGTGGCCAAGGACCAGGTCTTCATGCGCACCACTCAGGGGGCCCACAAGGTCGACGTCATCTACCGCCGCATCGACGACGATTTTCTCGACCCCCTCGCCTTTCGGCCCGATTCCGCCCTGGGGGTGCCGGGCATCCTCAAGGCCTATCAGGCGGGCAATGTCACCCTGGCCAACGCCATCGGCACCGGGGTCGCCGACGACAAGTCCATCTACCCCTACGTGCCGGACATGATCCGCTTCTACCTCGGTGAGGAGCCCCTGCTCAACAACGTGCCCACCTATATGTGCCGCAAGCGGGACGACCTGGATTACGTCCTGGCCCATCTGCCTGAACTGGTGGTCAAGGAGGTCCATGGTGCCGGCGGCTACGGCATGCTGGTGGGGCCGGCGTCCCCTCGGGAGCAGATCGAAAAGTTCCGCCAGCGCCTGCTGGCCAGGCCCGAGGGCTACATCGCCCAGCCGACCCTGGCGCTCTCCAACTGCCCCACCTTCGTCGAGGAAGGCATTGCGCCGCGCCACCTGGATCTGCGGCCCTTCGTGCTCTCCGGCCAGGACGTCGACATGGTGCCGGGCGGGCTCACCCGGGTTGCCCTCACCGCGGGATCCCTGGTCGTGAACTCGTCCCAGGGCGGGGGCACCAAGGACACCTGGATTCTCGAGGACTGAGAAAGGAATACGCCATGCTGAGCCGTACCGCCGACCACCTGTTCTGGATGGCCCGCTACATCGAGCGGGCCGAGAATCTCGCCCGCCTCCTCGACGTCACCTGGCAGATGTCCCTGGTGCCTCAGTCCGTCGAGGCCGCCAACCAGAGCTGGAACGCCATCATCGCCCTCAACAGCCTGGAGGAGGCCTTCGCGGCCCAGTACCCGGCGGTGACGGGAGACAATGTCCTGCGCTTCATGGTGAGCGATGCCGCCAATTCGGCCTCCATCCACAGTTGCCTGCGCCTGGCCCGGGAAAACGCCCACGCGGTGCGCGGGACCATCACCTCGGAAATGTGGGAGACCATGAACGCCACTTGGCTGGAGGCCCGGGAGCAGAGTTTCGAAAGAATCAGCGCAGCCGGCATCGGCGAGTTCTTCGAATGGGTGAAGATGCGCTCTTCCCTCTCCCGCGGCGTCACCATCGGCACCCTGCTGCAGGACGAAGCCTTTCACTTCATCCGCCTGGGCACCCTGCTGGAGCGGGCCGACAACACTGCCCGCATCCTGGACGTGAAATACCACGTCCTGCGGCCCCTGGGCCACGAGGAAGCCACGGATTTCTACCAGTGGGGCGCCCTGCTGCGCTCGGTCTCCGCGTTCGAGAACTACCGCAAGGTCTACCGCGACGTCATCACCCCCGAGCGGGTGGCGGAACTGCTCATCCTGCGCAGCGACCTGCCCCGCTCCCTGCACTTCTGCCTCAACGGCGTGGTCAAGAACCTGGAACTGGTGGCCAACACTCACTGCGGCGAGACCCTGCGCCAGGCGGGCATCCTGCACGCCAGGCTGCACTACGCCCGGGTGGGGGACATCCTGGACCAGGGTCTGCACGAGTGGCTGACCGATTTCATGGACTGCATCTACGAAATCGGCAATGGCATCAGCCGCGACTTTCTGGTGGCCGACAGCGGCGGGGTCTGATCCAGGAGGGTCCCGCTCAATCCGCGTCGGCTGCTACAGGGGCGGTGGCCTCGGCCACCGAGCGGGCGAAGGACGTGATCCCCGCCGTCTTGACGTAGATGCAGCGCTTGCCGCTGCGTTTGCACTGTTCCTTCACCCGCCAGCAGGCGTTATGGCTGATGCAGCCGGCCTGGCAGATGACCAGATCGGCGGCGGCCAGCACCCCGTCGATGCGGTGCACGCTCTCCTCCAGGCCGCCGTCGTGGTGCAGGAAGCGGCCGCCGCGGGATTCCACCAGTTGCCGGTAGGCGTCCACCGAGCCGGAGCGGCCGCCCACGCAGAGGATGCAACGCCCCGCCAGGGCCTCGGGTTGTGGCCAGGGCTTCCGCACTCGGCCCGCATAATTTCCGCTCATGCCGACATGAAGGCTGCCAGCTTCGAGTACATCGAGGTCTTCTACAACCGCAAGCGGCAGCATTCGACACTCGGTTGTAAGTCGCCGACTCAGTTCCTCGAACGCTGGATCAGCGAGCAGCATCAAGAAAAACAGGCAGCATGAAACCCACCCTTTGGCAGACGAAAAACCGAGGGAACCTCACATTGCGGGGTGGTCCCCCGCTCGCCTCACGCCGCTTCGGCCACGCTGAACCCCACCCCGCAGCCCGAGGTGACGATTTCCTTCACCGCGCAGTGGGCGATGGATTCCAGCACCCGGGCGCGCTGCTCCGGGGAGAAATGCTCGGGGAAATGCACTTCGGTCTTGAAGCGGCCCAGGCTCACGGCGCCGCCTTGTCCGGCGACGGGGCGGCATTCGATGTGGATGCCCTCCGGCGACTGGCCGATTTCCTTGCAGGCCTTCTTGGCATAGACCGCGGCGCAGCCCGCCAGGGTGGCGTAGAAAGCCTCCAGGGGGTTCATGAGAGAGCCATCGACGGCGTAGCGGACCTGATGCCTCTGGCCGGAGACGGTGATGACGGGGGATTCGGAAACATCGACGGAGTACATGGTGTCCTTTCGTATTGATATTTGGTGAATTACTGATATGCCGGTGAAAAAAAATCAGTCTTTTCGGGCGGGAGCCTCGAAAAGCAGGATCCCGGCCACCAGGGCGCCCAGAAAAACCATTCCCTGGACCGAGCCCGTACCGGCCAGCACCAGGGCCGGTCCCGGGCAGATACCGGCCAGACCCCAGCCGATGCCGAACAGGGCGCTCCCCGCCAGCAGCCGCTGATCTATCCCGCCCACGGCCGGGAGGCACATGGACTCGCCCAGGAGCGCCACCTTGCGCTGCCGGGCGAAGCGGTAGGCAAGGGACGCCGGCAGCAGGGCGCCGGCCATGACCAGGGCCAGGGAAGGATCCCAGGCGCCGGCCAGGTCGAGGAAACCGAGCACCCGAGCGGGGTCGCTCATGCCGGAGACGATGAGACCGATCCCGAAGAGGAGTCCCACCGCAAAGGCGCCGAGGGCGTTCATGCCTGCCCCCCCAGGGCATGGCGCAGGACCAGGACGGTGAGGAATCCGGTCCCCATGAAGGTCGCCGTCGCCGCCAGGGAGCGCGGCGACAGGCGCGCCACGCCGCAGATGCCGTGACCGCTGGTGCACCCGGACCCCAGGCGGGCACCGAAGCCCACCAGGACGCCGGCCACCGCCAGGAGGGCCAGGGGCGTCTCGACCACGGCAGCGGAGGGAGTCGCCAGAGCCCCGACCAGGACGGGAGAGAGGAGCAGGCCGGCGACGAAGGCCGCCCGCCACAACCAGTCCCGTCTTCCGGCCGGCAGCAAGACGCCGCCCAGGATGCCACTGACGCCGGCGATGCGGCCCGAGAGCAGCAGCAGGAGCGCGACCGCCAGGCCGATGAGCAGGCCGCCGGCAAAGGCCTGGCCGCCGAGGGATGCAAGGAGATCAAGACGCATGGTCGGCGCAGCCCGTCTGGGGGCAGAAGAGACTGTAAAGGGTATCGAGGAGCGCCTGCACCCGGGGGTCGGCGATGGCGTAGAACATGCGCTTCCCCTCCCGGCGGGTGCTGACCAGACCCTGGGCGCGCAGGACAGAAAGCTGCTGCGAGAGGCTGGGCTGGTGCAGGTCCAGGAGGTTTTCCAGTTCGCTCACCGAGCGCTCGCCCTGGGTGAGCTGGCACAGGAGGAGCAGCCGGTTCTCGTTGGCCAGCACCCCCAGGAGGGCAGTGGCCTCCCCGGCGGCACGGCGCATGGCATCTACGGCGAAGGCAGTGGTTTCGGGCATGTCTGTATATTATCGATTGCTGATGTACAACATTCTACGAATCGATATTATGTTTGTCAATAAATTGTTATCAGGCCGCTCGCTGACCCGGGGCGTCACGCCACGCCCAGGCTTCCTCCGCCCGCCAGCTAAAATGGCACGCTCAACTTTCAACTTTCACCTTTCACCCCCGTGCCCAGCCCGCCCCCCGCCCAGCGCGTGGTCAAAATCCGCCGCGACTACAATACCTGGGTCGCCGACGAGACCCTGGAAGACTACGCCCTGCGCTTCACCCCGCGGAGCTTCCGCAAGTGGTCGGAAATGCGGGTGGCCAACACGGCCTTCGGGGCGGCGTCTTTCCTGGTGCTGGAGGCGGTGGGGGCGACCCTGCTGGTCCAGGCGGGCTTCATCAACGCCTTCTGGGCCATCCTGGCCACCGGGCTGATCATCTTCCTGCTCGGCCTGCCGGTCAGCATCGCCGCCGCGCGCCACGGGCTGGACATGGACCTGCTCACCCGCGGCGCCGGCTTCGGCTACATCGGCTCCACCGTCACCTCCCTCATCTACGCCAGCTTCACCTTCATCTTCTTCGCCCTGGAAGCGGCCATCATGGCCTACGCCCTGGAGCTGGCCTTCGGCATTCCGCCGGCCTGGGGCTACCTACTGTGCGCCCTGGTGGTGATTCCCCTGGTCACCCACGGGGTCACGGCCATCAGCCGCCTGCAGGCCTGGACCCAGCCCCTGTGGCTCTTCCTGCTGGTGCTGCCCTACGTCTTCGTCTTTCTGGAAGAGCCGACGGCCCTGGCCGGGCTCTGGCACTACGGCGGCGAGCACGGCCGAGGCGCCGTCTTCGACCCGGGACTGTTCGGCGCGGCGCTGACGGTGGGCATCGCCCTCGTCACCCAGATGGGCGAGCAGGTGGATTACCTGCGCTTCATGCCCGAGAAGACGCCGGCTTCCGCCCGCCGCTGGTGGTTCGGCGTAGTGGTGGGCGGCCCCGGCTGGGTGGTGCCGGGCATCCTCAAGATGCTGGGCGGGGCGCTGCTGGCCTGGCTGGTGCTGCGCAACGGCGGCCCGGCGGACAAGGCGGTGGACCCCAACCAGATGTACCTGATCGGCTTCTCCCACGTCTTCGCCAACACCACCCTGGCCATCGCCGCCACCGCGCTGTTCGTCGTCGTGTCGCAATTGAAGATCAACGTCACCAACGCCTACGCCGGCTCGCTGGCCTGGTCCAACTTCTTCTCCCGCCTCACCCACAGCCACCCGGGGCGCGTGGTGTGGGTGGTGTTCAACACCCTCATCGCCCTGCTTCTGATGGAGTTGGGGGTGTTCCAGGCCCTCGGCCAGGTGCTGGGGCTCTATTCCAATATCGCCATTTCCTGGATGGCGGCGGTGGTGGCCGACCTGGTCATCAACAAGCCCCTGGGTCTGGCGCCCCCCGGCCTGGAATTCAAGCGCAGCCGGCTTTACGACATCAACCCGGTGGGGGTCGGCGCCATGGGGGTGGCGTCGCTGCTCGCCATCGCCGCCTTCGTCGGGGTTCTGGGGCCGCGGCTCCAGCCCTACGCCCCCTTCGTCGCCCTGGTGGCCGCCTTCGTCCTCTCGCCCCTCATCGCCTGGGCCACCGGCGGCCGCTACTACCGGGTGGCGCCCGCCCCCGCCGCCGCCAGCGGCCGGCGCTGCGTCATCTGCGAGCGGGAATACGAAGCCGAGGACATGGCCCACTGCCCCGCCTACGCGGGTCCCATCTGTTCCCTGTGCTGCTCCCTGGACGCCCGCTGCCACGACCTGTGCAAGCCCGAAGCCCACCTGGGCGCCCAGTGGAACGCCCTGCTGCGTCGCCTGCTGCCCCCCGCCGCCCGGCCCTCCCTGGAGCGCGGCCTGGGCCACTACCTGTTGCTCATGGCCGGCATCGTGCCGGTCCTCGCCCTGGTCCTGGGGGTGCTCTACACCCACGAACTCCTCGCCCTGCCGGCGGGGGACGCCGCCGTGGCGGAACGGCTGCGGGACGGCTTCGTCAAGGTCTTCGCCGCCCTCCTGCTGCTCACCGGCATCATCGCCTGGTGGATGGTGCTGACCCAGGAAAGCCGCCGCGTCGCCCAGGAGGAATCGAACCGCCAGACCCAGTTGCTGATGCAGGAAATCGAATCCCACCAGCGCACCGACGCCGCCCTGCAGGAAGCCAAGCGCCTGGCCGACCAGGCCAACCAGGCCAAGAGCCGCTACATCACCGCCATCAGCCACGAACTACGCACGCCCTTGAACAGCATCCTGGGCTACGCGCAAATCCTGGCGGCGGACGTCGACGTCCCGCCCAAGCGGCGCCAGGCGGTCAATGTCATCCGCAAATCCGGCGACCACCTGCTGTCGGTCATCGAAGGCACCCTGGACATCGCCCGCATCGAGGGGGGCAAGCTGGCCCTGGACGTGAAGGCCATGGATTTCCCCGAATTCCTGCACCAGATCGTCGCCATGTTCGAGCTGCAGGCCCGCAACAAGGGGCTTTCCTTCGCCTACGAGCCGGCCGGCGAACTGCCGGCGGTGCTGCGCGCCGACGAGCGACGCCTGCGCCAGATTCTCATCAACGTCCTGGGCAATGCGGTGAAATTCACCCAGCGGGGCGGCATCCGCTTCGCCGTCGAGACGGGGCGGGAGATGGCCACCTTCACCATCCGCGACAGCGGCCCCGGCATCCCGGCCCAGGACCTGGAGCGCATCTTCGAGCCCTTCACCCGCGGCAGCACGGCCCAGGCCGGGGGCAGCGGCGTCGGGCTGACCATCGCCCGCATGCTGGTTTCCCTCATGGGGGGCGAGATGCAGGTCGCCAGCACCCCCGGCGAAGGCACGGAATTCCGCATCCGCCTCTTTCTGCCCCGGGTCCATTCCGCCCAGGCGGCCAAGGAACTGCCCCGCCTGGACCGGGTCGGTTACGGCGGCCCCCGCCGCCGCATCCTGGTGGTGGATAACGAAAGCGACGACCGCCAGTTGCTGCGCCACGTCCTGGAGCCGCTCGGCTTCCTGGTCGAGGAGGCGGCCAGCGGATACGAATGCCTGGCCGTCGCCCCCCGCTGCGACCCCCACCTCATCTTCATGGACCTCGGCATGCCCGGCATCGACGGCTGGGAGACCATCCGCCGCCTGCGCCAGCAGCGCCTCTCCGACGCCGCCGTGATCGTCCTTTCGGCCAACGCCTTCGACAAGCACCTGGACAACGATGTGGGCGTGCGGCCGGAGGATTTCATCGTCAAACCCTTCAAACTCGCCGAACTGCTCGATTGCCTGGGGCGGCGCCTCGAACTGGCGTGGCTCACCGCCGACGCCCCCGTCGCCCCGGCCCCGGCCGCCGAAGCGCCGCCCCTGGTGCCGCCGGGGGAAGCGGAACTCGCCGCCCTGGATGAACTGATCGACCTGGGCTACCTGCGCGGCATTCTCGACAAGCTGACCGCCATCGCCGCCGCCGACGCCCGCCACGCCGAGTTCGCCCGGGTGCTGGCCGAACTTGCGCGACAATTCGACTTCGACGCCATGAAGGAACTCCTGCGCCAGACCCGCGCCGCCCCCACGCCATGACCCCGACCGATCGGCCCCTTTCCGACATCGTCCTCATCGTGGACGACGTGCCCGAGAACCTCTCCCTGCTCCACGACGCCCTGGACGACGCCGGCTACACCGTGCTCGTCGCCACCCACGGCGAGGCCGCCCTGCAACGGGCGCGCCAGAGCCTGCCCGACGTCATCCTGCTCGATGCCGTCATGCCCGGCCTGGACGGCTTCGAAGTGGCCCGGCGCCTCAAGGCCGACTTCGCGACGCAACACATCCCCATCGTCTTCATGACCGGGCTCTCCGAAACTGAGCACGTCATCGCCGCCTTCGCCGCCGGCGGCTCCGACTACGTCACCAAGCCCATCCGCCCGGCCGAGGTGCTGGCCCGCATCGCCGCCCACATGGCCAGCGCCCGCCAGATGCGCCAGGCCCGCAGCGCCCTGGACGCCTTCGGCCAGGCCACCGTCGCCGTGCGCGCCGGCGACCGCCGCATCGTCTGGCAGACGCCGCTGGCCCGACGCCTGCTCACCGCCTACTTCGGCAACCCGGAAACCGTCGCCCCCGACGAACTGCTGGCCTGGATCGCCGCCGCGCTCAAGGCCCGCGGCGAAGGCCGCGAACCGGCCCAGCTCCTCCTGGCCCAGGACAGCCGCCGCCTGCTGGCCAGCTTCCACGACCAGAGCGGCGAGGAGGAATGGCTGGTGGTGCTGCGGGAAGAAAACGACGGCGCCGCCGTGGAGACCCTCATCGCCGCCTTCCGCCTCACCCAGCGGGAGGCCGAAGTGCTCTACTGGGTCGTGCAGGGCAAGACCAGCAAGGACATCGGCGACATCCTCGGCAGCAGCCCCCGCACCGTGAACAAGCACCTGGAGCACGTCTTCGAGAAGCTGGGGGTGGAAACCCGCACGGCGGCCGCCAATCTCGCCCTGGGCAAGCTGCGGGGCGCATAGGAGCGGTCTTCGCGGATTCGTGGTGGCGCCCAAACAAGCCCGCAAAAAATATTTTTGTTGCAGTGCACCAATTTCTTCGGAAGTCGTCTATACTCCGTTCCGCACTGAGCAATTTACGTACTCCAACCCCTCCTCATCTCTCTCGCACTGGAACCCATCATGACCGTTACCCCCGAGCAGCTCGTCGCCGCCAACAAGGCCACCGTTGATTCCCTCCTGGCCGTTGCCAACACCGCCCTCGCTTCCGCCGAGCGCGTTGCCGCCCTCAACCTGAGCACCTCCCGCGCCGCCCTCGACGACGCCGCCGCCGGTGCCCGTTCCGTCCTGACCGCCAAGGATCCCCAGGCCGCTCTGGCTGCCCAGGCTGCCCTGGCCCAGCCCGCCGTGGATAAGGCCGTCGCCTACTCCCGTTCGGTCTACGAAATCACCAGCCAGACCCAACAGGAACTGGCCAAGCTGGTCGAAGCCCAGTTCGGTGACTTCCAGAAGTCCGTGGCCGGCCTGGTGGACCTCGCCGCCAAGTCCGCTCCCGCCGGTTCCGAAGGTGCCGTCGCCGCGATCCAGAGCGCCATCGCTGCCGCCAACTCCGCGTTCGGCAACATGAACGCCCTGGCCAAGCAATTCTCCGACGCCGCCCAGGCCAACGTGACCGCCGCGACCAAGAAGGGCCGCTAATCCCTTCGGCCTCTCAGGCAACCCGGGGCCCCACGGAATTTCGTGGGGCCTTTTTTCGGCCCCTACACTTCAAGCCATGGCTGATTCCAAAGACGCCCCCTCGCCCGAAGAACTCGACCTCGCCACCGAACAAGCCCTGATCGCCGCTCTTGGCGGGCTTTCCCCGCGCGAAGCCCTGCTCGAAGCCTCCCGCGCCCAGGACGCCGACGCGGAAGCCCGCGCCGCGGCCCGGGAACGCAATCGGGCCAACGCCCTGCGCCTGCTGGAAATCCTGGAAAAATCCGGCGGCGGAACACCGGACTGATCCGTTCATGCGGCGGGGGAGCATCCCCCCCGCACCAAATCGGGGCTCGCGCGCACCGGCCCGGAGCTACGCAATCTAACGTATTCCTCCGCCCCCACCCGGCTCCTTACATTGGCGTTGCACTGCAACAGCGCAGTTCAACCGCTTACCCAATGTCCAAGGAGCTTTCATGAGCACTCGCCGCAGCTTCATCCAGGCCACCGTCCTGGCCGCCGCCCTGTCTTCCATCGGCATGGCCGCCCGCGCCGCCGACACCATCAAGGTCGGCATCCTGCATTCCCTCTCCGGCACCATGGCCATTTCCGAAACCGCCCTCAAGGAAACCGCCCTGATGACCATCGAGGAAATCAACAAGGCCGGCGGCGTCATGGGCAAGAAGCTCGAACCCGTGGTGGTGGACCCCGCCTCCAACTGGCCGCTCTTCGCCGAAAAGGCCCGCCAGTTGCTGACCAAGGACAAGGTTGCCGTCACCTTCGGCTGCTGGACTTCCGTCTCCCGCAAGTCCGTCCTGCCGGTCTATAAGGAATTGAACGGCCTGCTCTTCTACCCCGTGCAGTACGAAGGCGAAGAGCTGGAAAAGAACGTTTTCTACACCGGCGCCGCCCCCAACCAGCAAGCCATCCCTGCCGTCGAATACCTGATGTCCAAGGACGGCGGCGAAGCCAAGCGCTGGGTGCTGCTGGGCACCGACTACGTCTATCCCCGCACCACCAACAAGATCCTGCGTGCCTTCCTGAAGTCCAAGGGCGTCGCCGAGGCCGACATCATGGAGGAGTACACCCCCTTCGGCCACAGCGACTACCAGACCATCATCGCCAAGATCAAGAAGTTCGCCGCCGAAGGCAAGAAGACCGCCGTCGTCTCCACCATCAACGGTGACTCCAACGTGCCCTTCTACAAGGAACTGGGCAACGCCGGCCTGAAGGCCACCGACGTGCCGGTGGTCGCCTTCTCGGTGGGTGAGGAGGAACTGCGCGGCGTCGATACCAAGCCCCTGGTGGGCCACCTGGCCGCGTGGAACTACTTCCAGTCCCTGAAGAACGCCGAAAACACCAAGTTCATCAAGATGTACAAGGACTGGGCCATCAGCAAGAAGCTGCCCAATGCCAAGACCGTGGTGACCAACGACCCCATGGAAGCCACCTACATCGGCATCCACATGTGGAAGCAGGCGGTGGAAAAGGCCAAGAGCACCGACACCGACAAGGTCATCGCCGCCATGGCCGGCCAGACCTTCAAGGCCCCCTCCGGCTTCGAAGTGAAGATGGACGAAAAGAACCACCACCTGCACAAGCCCGTGTTCATCGGCGAAGTGAAGGCCGACGGTCAGTTCAATGTCGTGTGGAAGACCCCCGGCCCGGTCAAGGCCGCCCCCTGGAGCCCCTACATCCAGGGCAACGACAAGAAGAAGGACGAGCCGGAAGGCAAGTGATCCACAAGCAACGCAACGGGGGCCTCGGCCCCCGTTTTTCATCCTGACCCGCCATGTTCGCCAACCTCCACAACCTCTCCCACCACGCTGCCTGGCGCCGGCAGCTGGAGATGATCCTCGAATCCACCGGCGAAGGCATCTACGGGATCGACCTCAAGGGCCGCTGCATCTTCATCAACGAAGCCGGCGCCCGGCTGCTGGGCTATACGCCGGACGAAGTGCTCGGCCGCTCCATGCACTACCTCATCCACCACTCCCACGCCGACGCGACGCTCATGCCGGTGCACGAATGCCGCATTTACAAGGCCTTCCACCTGGGCCGGGGGGTGCGGGTGGATGACGAAGTGCTGTGGCGCCGCGACGGCTCCAGCTTCCCGGCCGAATACGCCTCCTACCCCATCCGGGACGGCACGGCGGTAGTCGGCGCCGTGGTCACCTTCAACGACATCACCGAGCGCAAACGCACCGAATCGCTCCTGCGGGAAGCCCACGACACCCTGGAATGCCGCGTGCGCGAGCGCACCGCCGAACTCACCGCCGCCCACGACCGCCTGCGCCAGTCCCACGAATCCCTGCGCCGGCTCTCGGCCCACATGAACACCCTGCGCGAGGAAGAGCGCCGCCACGTCGCCCGCGACATCCACGACGACCTGGGCGCCGCCCTCACCGCCCTGCAACTCGACATGAGCTGGATGCGCCAGCGCCTGGCCGCCGAAGACCCCCTGGTCGCCAAGCTGGAGGGCATGCTCGACATCGGCAGCCAGGCCATGGAATCGATGCGCCGCATCCTGAACGACCTGCGCCCCGGCGTCCTCGACCACCTGGGCCTCTGGCCGGCCCTGGAAAGCCTGCTGCAGGACTTCCAGCGCCGCAACCGCCTGCAATGCCTCTTTCGCTGCCCGCCCCTGGTCGAGCGCTGCCGTCTCGGCCGCGACGCCGAAATCGCCCTCTACCGCATCGTCCAGGAGGTGCTCACCAACGTCTCGCGCCATGCCCGGGCAACCCGGGTGCGCCTTGAGGCCACGGCCGAGGACCGCGACCTGGTCCTCACCATCGCCGACAACGGCCAGGGCATGCGCGTCCCGCCCCAGCCCAGCTCCTTCGGCCTACTCGGCATGCGCGAACGCACCCTGGCCCTGGGCGGCAAACTCGACATCGTCAGCAACCCCGGCGAAGGCACCACCGTCGTCCTGCGCCTGCCCGGAGTCCTGGAGGGGGAGGTGGGATGATCCGCATCCTCATCGTCGACGACCACATGATCATCCGCCGCGGCCTGCGGCAGATCCTCTCCGAAAACCCTGGCATCGGCGCCATCGCAGAAGCGGAAGACGGCCCCACCACCCTGCGCCACCTGCGCACCGCGCCGGTGGACGTGGTGCTCCTCGACATCGCCCTGGGCGAACGCGACGGCCTCGACCTCCTCAAGACCCTGCACGCCGAATTCCCCCGCGTAGCGGTCATCATGCTATCCGTATACCCGGAGAACCAGTTCGCCCTGCGGGCGATCCGCAGCGGCGCCCACGCCTACCTCAACAAGGGCTGCAGCCCGGACATCCTCTACGCCGCCATCGCCAAGGTCGCCAGCGGCGGCCTCTACATCACCCCCGCGGTGGCCGAACTCCTCGCCCACGACGTGCGCGGCGACCCCGCCGCCGCAAAGCCCCCCCACGAAACCCTCTCCAACCGCGAATTCCAGGTGCTGCAACTCCTCGCCCAGGGCCGCGGCGTCACCCAGATCGCCCAGCAGCTCGCCCTCTCGGCCAACACCATCTCCACCTACCGCGCCCGCATCTTCGACAAACTCGACCTGCACAACCCGGCCGACCTCTTCGCCTACGCGGCGCGGCACGGGCTGACGGGCTGACGCGAGCAGCGGCGATCAATCACGAAGAGCGTGCGGGGATTCCGCCGCTTGGCCAATCCGACGTTGGCCAAGCTCGATCAAGCGCAGCCTGACATCAGAGGCGTGTTGCATCTCCGCTTATGGCTGCGGTTCGCTTCGTGCGATCGGGGCGCGGAGGCGCGCCTCGGCATCGACGCAAACCTATCTGACTGAGGACTGGCTCTCGCCCCACGTGCTGCGCCACACCTTCGCCACCCACCTGCTCAACCACGGCGCCGATCTGCGGGTAGTCCGGTTGCTTCTCGGCCACGCCGACCTCTCCACCACCCGGATCTACACCCACGTGGCGCGGCAAAGGCTGAAAAGCGTTGCATGTGGTGCATCACCCCCGGGGCTGACCCAGCGGGGGGATTTCACGCTGCTGCAGGCGAGACGGGCCGTTCAACCGCCAGTGCGGCGGCTCCTGCGGTCGATCGTCGCGAGGCCCGCATCCGCGCACTTGCATTTCCTGAAGCGACTCTCCAATGAGGACGGCGAAAGGAACACCGCCCGCGCAAGGGACAAGCCCCATCAGGCCGAAAACCACGCCTGGTCGGGGCAGGTTCTGACGCCAAGGCGCATGCCAGTCAGGGTCGCCACCACTGCGCACTCCGTGTCAGGCAAGTGCGTCCTCCTCACGCTCCGAGAATCCGGCCCGACCTGCTTGCTTTCGCCGACATCCTCGAGCACCGTCAGGGCAGCGACTTGCCCTTCCCAGCGCGCGGCGCTGACGTGGAGCCGGCATAGCAGCATCTGGCCGCTGCGATGGATGATGCGCGCCTCGTAGGCGTCTGGCGCCGCATCGCCTCGCAGACGTCGCTCGCAGATGGCCATGATGCGCGGACGGTCCGCCTCGTGCAGAAAAGATAGGATTGATTGGCCGACACCGTCCTCCGGGGACCATCCCAGAAGGACGGCTGCCCGGTCATTGAGGTAGCGGACTATGCCATCCTGCACGATGGCCACGCCTACTGGCAGCTTGGTGATGAGTTCGCGATGGATGCGCTCGGATTCCTCGAGCTCCTTCAACAGGCGATGGCGGTGGGTGATGTCCCGGGCAAAGCCGACCGTGCCGACCCGTTTGCCGTCGATGGTCACCGGCGAACGGTAGGTCTCGAACCAGCGCGCGTCTCCGGCTTCACCGAGGCGCGCTTCGACGAGAGCTTGCTCGCCGCTCTCGAGCACGGAACGGTCGGCAGCGCGACACGCCTCGGCCAGATCCCGGGGCGTCAGGTCGAAATCGGTCTTGCCCACCAGGGCCTCCACCGAAGGCAGCCCGAAATTCCGGGCCAGGGGCAGATTTACGGCGAGAAAACGACTTTCCGTGTCCTTGAGCCAGACCATGAACGGAAAGTTGTCGAGCACCGCGCGCAGGTAAGCCTCGCGCTCGCCCAAGGTTTTTTCGACCTGCTTTTCGGCGGTGATGTCGGTGACCACCATGCGGCATTCCCGGCCGCTCTCGTCGCTGACGGCCTCGATATGAACCACGGCCTCGCCCCTCTGCCCGTTGGGCACCAGGGAGACTTCGCAAATCTTCTTGGTCTTGGCGTCACGCATCGTCCCGAGGAAACGATTGAATTCCGCCAAATACTCCGGGGCGACGGCGGCGGCGAAGCGATGCCTGGCCTTTTCCGATCGCTTGATGCCCAGCAGGATGGCCCCGGCAAGATTGAGATCGACGATGGAACCCTGGCCGTCCAGGGTGAAATACCCCACTGGCGCAAAGTCATAGATGTCGGCATAGCGGCTACGCAGCGCGTCGGCTTCATCGTAGGCGCGGCGCAACTCCTCGTTGTGCAATTCCAGTTCGATCTGATGCACCTGAAGCTCGTGCAACAATCGCGTCGTCTCGCCGGGGTTGGTCGGCGTCTTCGCCAAGGTACGTTCCAGCAAGGTCTCGGCCCGCTGGCGCAGGTTTCCCGGCTCCGGGCGCTTGCGGCAGACCGCTGGCGGCGCCTGCATCGGCAGGAACAGGCGGTCGAATTCCTTTTTTACCGTGCCATAGCATTCGCACACCCGGGCTTCGAGCCCGCCACGATCGAGGATGGCGATGTGGCCCCGGCTGTACTGGATCAGCCCGGCGGCCTGCAGCTTGCCGGCCGCCTCGGTGACTGCTTCGCGACGTACTCCCAGCATGTTGGCGATCAGTTCCTGGGTCATATTGAGGTGGTTGCCCGGCAGGCGGTCGAAACTGAGCAGCAGCCAGCGGCAGAGCTGCTGGTCCACCGTGTGGTGGCGGTTGCAGACGACCGTCTGGGCCATCTGGGTCATCAACGCCTGGATGTAGCGCAGGGCGAGGTACTGCAGCCCGCTCGCCGGGGCGAGTTCCCAGCGCAGGATTTCGACGCGCAGGCGGTAGGCATTGCCGGCACTCTGCACGACGCAGCGATGGGTCGTCGTCCCTCCCCCCAGGATGAGGGGGATGCCGACCAGGCCGTCGTTGCCGGTCATCGCCAGTTCGGCGGAGGAACCGTTTTCCGTGATGAACACCAGGGAAACGATGCAGGTGGTGGGGAAATAGACGTAGCCCAGAGTATCGCCGCACTCGTAGAGAACCTGGCCGAGGGGCAGGGCCACGAGTTCGAGATCGTCGGCAAGGCGCCCAATTTCTTCCGCGGACAGGGCCGCCAGGATGCGGTTCTCCCTCGGGTTGTCGATCATTGTCTTCGCCATGGCAATCCCTTCCTGTCGTACCGCTCGTAGTCAGATAGGATCAGCACTGTTCGGCGCGCCTCGGCATTCACGCATGCCGATTTGATTGACTACCAGTTCGTTCTACGACCTTGCAGCGCAATGGCAAGATCTAACCGTCACAGCCTAGCCTCAACCGGTCTCCGACTGTGTTCGATAGCACACACAAGGCACCGATGGCCCGGCCATTGGCATTTGCCTCGCCGTGCTCAGCGGGAGCGCGCTCGCGTAGGGATCATCCGCTGGTAACCTGCCTTGTCGGCTGCGTAACATCGGCAGGCAGCCCCCTCCAGGCCGGTGCGGTCGAGAATGACGACGTCGCCCCGGCGATAGCTGATCAGCTTCAGTTGCTGCAGAACCGTAGCGGCCCGGGTAACCCCGACCCGGCGCACTCCCAGCAGGGCGGCCAGATGTTCGTGGGTGAGGTGGAAGGCGTCGGAACGGGCACGGTCCCCCGTCATCAGCAGCCAGCGGGCGAGGCGTTCCATTACCACATGAAAGCGAGTGCAGGTGACGGCCTGGGCCAGTTGCTCGACCAGCATCAGCAGATAGCGATCGAGAAGCGCCCGCAGCACGGGACTGCGCGCGAGTTCCTGGCAAAACGAGGCGACCTCCAGCCGCAGGGCCGGCCCCGGCTCCTGAACCACGGCATGCAGGGGAGAACGGTCAATGCCCAGGACCAGTGAAAATCCGACCATGCCCTCGTTGCCCACCAGGCCGACAGCCAGGCTGGACCCCCGATTCGCCGGCGACATGAGGGCGACGACACCTCCGGTCGGGAAGTGAACGTATCGAATCGACTTCCCCGCCTCGGCGAGAATGTCCCCGGCCGGCAGGTCGACGGATTCGCCCATCGACACGAATCGATCCCGCTCCCGCCGTGGGAGGGCGGCAAGCAACTGGTTTGCAGCCAAAGCCGGCGTAACGTGCGGCACGGGGGTCTCACTGGAGAAGAAGGGCGAGGGTGCGGAACGTCGCGCCGGCTCGCGGCACGGGCCGAGGACGCATGGGTACTTGGCCGCACCCTGCGACGAATTTCGGGCGCCGTCCGGCGGCTGGCGCACAGAAGGCGCCCCCGCGGCGGAGCACGGGACGCCGCCTATGTGCGATGGCGAACGGAGGACATCGCCACGAACTGCGTCAATGGGCGTTCCTGCTTCCGGAGCCCGACCGCCATCGGGTATCCGGAGCCCTGTATCGCCCCTTGAAGGAGATCCGGCATGCATGAGAAAAACTGTTCGGCAGTCGGACTGTTTTGCGACCACCGGGATGCGGAAGAAGCCGTCATGGAATTGCAGAAGGCCGGCTTCGACATGAAGAAGCTCTCCGTCGTCGGCAAAGACTATCAAACCGAGGAATCGGTCATCGGCTACTACAACACTGGCGAGCGCATGGCGACCTGGGGAAAGTTCGGATTGTTCTGGGGTTCCATCTGGGGCCTTCTGTTCGGCTCAGCCTTTCTCATCATCCCCGGCCTCGGTCCGGTCATGATCGGCGGTCCCCTGGTCAGCTGGATTCTTGGCGCTCTGGAAACCGCCCTGTTCACGGGCGGCCTCACCGCGCTGGGCGGCGCGCTTTCCGGTATCGGAATCCCCCGGGATAGCGTGATCCACTACGAAACCGCCCTCAAGGCCAACAAGTTCCTCCTCGTGGTGCACGGATCGGCCGCCGAAATTGCCGCGGCGAAGGAAATCCTGTTACGGAACAAGGCGGAAGAAGCGCATATCCACGAAACCCCCTCCGATCCGCAGCCGCTAGCGGCCTAATCACCCCGAGGAGCATCAAATGTCCACCCTTCACCGACTGTTTGCCGCCACCGCCTTCGCCTCCGCGCTGGGCGCCCTTGCCACCCCCACCCTGGCGGCGCCCAACGATTGTGCTTCCCGGGGCGGGTACTGGGAACACCGCAGCGAAACCATGGAACAGCACCACAAGAGGCTCCACACCGCCTTGAAACTGACCCCAGAGCAGGAAAGTGCCTGGACGAGACTGGTGGATGCGGTGCCGCCCCCGACCGCGCCGGACGTCGGCAAGGCCGACGACTGGTCGAAGCTCACGACGCCGGAAAGGGCCGACCGCATGATGGAGCGCATGAAGGCGCATCAGGCACGAATGGCCGACCATCTGGCGGCCATGAAGGCGTTCTACGGGGTTCTCACCGCCACCCAGAAAAAGACTTTCGACGATTTCCACGCCGGCCCGCGGGCAGGCATGGACGGCAAGCGGGAGGGGCGCGGAAATCCGCGGGCTGCACCCTGAAGGGCAAGTGACGGGATTTCCCGCGGCCCGGATCGGGCCGCCTCAAGGAACGGGGAAAAGCCATGCCCCATCGCGAAAGGCACCGTAGCCACCGCACCGGCTGGCTGCGGGCCGCGGTGCTCGGCGCCAACGACGGCATCGTCTCCACGGCCAGCCTGATCCTCGGGGTCGCCGCGGCCGGCGCGGACGCCAGGGCGATCCTCGTCGCCGGCGTGGCCGGCCTGGTGGCCGGTGCCACCTCGATGGCCGCCGGCGAATACGTTTCCGTCAGTTCCCAGTCCGATACCGAGGGGGCCGATCTGGAACGGGAAAGGCGCGAACTGGCCGCCGACCCCGTCCACGAACTGGCCGAAATGGCCGCCATATACGCCCGGCGCGGCCTGGAACCCGGCCTGGCCGCGCAGGTTGCCCGCCAGTTGATGGCCCGTGATGCCCTGGGAACCCACGCCCGTGACGAACTGGGAATATCCGAAACCCTGACCGCCCGGCCGCTCCAGGCCGCCGCCGCTTCTGCGGCCACCTTCGCGGCAGGCGCCGCCCTGCCTCTGGTGGTAGCTCTGCTGGTGCCCCCCGCCACCGTCCTCTGGTCCGTCGCCGGCAGCGCCCTTCTCTTCCTGGCCCTGCTGGGCGCCCTGGCCGGCTGGGCCGGTGGTGCGCCCCTTACCAGGGCCACCTGCCGCGTAGGCTTCTGGGGCGCACTGGCCATGGCCTTCACCACCCTGGCCGGAGCGCTTTTTGGTGTAACCGCCTGACGGTTTTCGGCTTTAGCGCGCCAGCGTACAGAGCGGACTGCGATTTCCACCAATCATGGGAGCAATGACCGATTGCCCTCGGGAACCGCGTCGGCGCCCTGCGAAGGGGCAGCCTCTCCGGCCACTCCTTCTCCGGCCCCACCCGGAGCGGACCACCGACCGGCATTTCCGGACCATGGCTGCCGGTACCCGCCGTTGTGCCGGCAGTTGCACTAGCCAAGCCTGCACAAGGCCGAGATGGCGCTACTTGTTAAGCGAGAACAGCTATGACTAATTCATTGAGCAAGACGCAGGCCTGCCTGGCAGTGTCGTGTGCCCTGGCTTTGGGCCTGGTGCCGGCTTTGTCCCGGGCCGAAACAATCAATCCGGCGGAGGCCAATTTCGTCACGGACCAGCGGGGCGCCGTCGCCAAGAGCGGCTTCGGACTTTGCTGGCACAGCGGATACGGGCCAACGCCCGTATCCACCGCCGAGTGCGACCCGAACTTCGTCGCCCCGAAGCTCGTGAAGCAAGACCCGCCGGCCGCTGCCGTTGCGCCGCTGATCGCCGGCGTGAAACCCGCCGCCGAACGGCTGACCCTGGACGCGGACATGCTTTTCGATTTCGACAGGGCGACCCTTCGCCCGGCCGGGCAAACCGCCCTGGACGGCTTCGTCGACCGGCTCAAGGACATCAGTCCGGAAATGATCATGGCCGTCGGCCATGCCGACCGCTTCGGGACCGCCGACTACAACCAACGCCTCTCCGAGGAGCGCGTCGGTTCCGTCAAGACCTATCTGGTCGGGAGGGGTGTGGACGGGAGCCGCGTGCACACCGAAGGCAAGGGGGAGTCGCAGCCCATCACCAAGGCCGGCGATTGCGTAGGCGCCAAGAGCGCCAAGGTCATCGCTTGTCTGCAACCCGACCGCCGGGTCGAGATCCAGATGGTGGGGACACGGGTCGCCCGTTGAACCCAAGCGTTACGCCAGTCTTTAAACCACTCACGCAAGGAAGCCAAATGAAAAACCTCAACTACAAAGTGATCGCCCTGGCGGTCAGTCTCTCCGTCGGCGTCGGCGCCTTTGCCGAGGGCATGTCCAAGGTCGATTACAAGGCCGGCAAGGACAGGATCAGTGCCACATACAAGACCGACACGGCCGGGTGCAAGGCCCTGTCAGGCAACGCCAACGACATCTGCGGGGCCGAGGCCAGCGGCAAGGAGAAGGTCGCCCTGGCAGAACTCCATGCTGCCTACAAGCCGAATTCCAAGACCCATTACGACGTTCTCGTCGCCAAGGCAGATGCCAGCTACACCGTCGCCCGGGAACGTTGCGACGACAAGTCGGGCAACGCCAAGGACATCTGTATCCGGGAGGCGCAGTCCGCTGAAACGGCCGCCAAGGCGGATGCCAAGGCCCAGATGAAGACGAATGATGCGAACGACAAGGCAGGCGAAGCGTCCACCGATGCCCGCAAGGAGGCCAGCGAAGACAAGGGTGAGGCCCGGTACGCGGTGGCCAAGGAAAAGTGCGATACCTACGCCGGCGTCACCAAGGACACCTGCCTGGCCCAGGCCAAGGCCCGTTTCAGCAAGCAGTAAGCCAGGCAACCGGAAGGGCGTGCCCCTGTCGCCGGTTGACGGGGTACGCCGGACCAAGCCCCCCAAACACGTAGAGGTCATTCGATGAGCAACACGCCGAGATTCACCCTCACCTCCCTGACAGCAGCCTTGCTGCTGAGTCTTGGGGCCTGTTCCAACATGTCTTCCCAGGACAAGAGCACCGCTATCGGTGCCGGCGCCGGCGCAGTCGGCGGCGCCATCCTGACCGGCGGCAGCGCCGTCGGAACCGTAGGCGGCGCGGCAGTCGGCGCCATCATCGGCCATGAAGTTGGCAAGTAAATTCGCGTGGCGGGTGCGCCGCTCTCGTCTGGAAAGCAGAGCCATCTGCCCCCGGGGGAACACGCGGCCATGCGTGGCCGTGTGTCGCGCCGGCCGCCGGGGTCCTCCATGAACCCGGCTGACGGCCCCCTGTCCGTGCTTTGCGCCGAGGTTGCGGACGCGCCACCCTTGCCGGCGGGATCGGAATTGCGCTATGTCATGGGGCGTTGCGAAAAACGTATGCGGCACGCCGTAGAACGCTGCGGCGGACAAATGGTGGGCCATCAGGGCCGCTGCTTGATGGCCTTCTTTACCGACGATCTGCGAGCCCTGCAATCGGCAGTCGAGATCCAGCACCGCATCGCCGACCTGCCACCCACCGGGGGATTTCCCCTCGCGGCACGTGTGGGTGTATGCGCCGGCCATCGCAAGCGGGAAGAGCCGTACTTCCCGGGTGCAGGCTTGAATCCGGCCGCCTGGCTCTCGGCGGTGGCGGACCAGGGGGAAATCCTCATCAGCATGCCCCGACGGGTACGCAGCTTTTCCTGGTCCCACTTGCTATCGAACAGCATTCCGGAGTTGACGCTTAATTGCGGCAAACGGCGCCTGGGCGTCTTTCAGGTGCCCTGGCAGTCACACGATCCTGCCACCTTGGGGGCCTTGCTGCGACAGCGGCGGGAAGGCAGCGAACCGTTCTCCGTCCACCATCGGCACGGGGACCAACCCCTCGAGGGCAAGGGGGCCGTCATGCGCATCGGGCGCCATCAGGACTGCGAGCTGAACCTGGGCGACCTGCGCGTTTCCCGCTTCCACGGGAAAATCGAGCGACGGCCCGACCAGGTCGTGCTGGTCGATCACAGTCGAAACGGCACTTTCGTGACCTTCGAGGGCCAGGCCGAGTTCTTCCTTCACCATCAGGAGTTGATCCTGGCTGGCCGCGGGTGCCTGAGTTTCGGCATGTCATGCAGCGCCGCGGGCGCCGAGCCGATGGCCTTCGCCGGGACATCCTGACTACCCGGCCGGCGCCAGTGTGCGCCGTCGTACAGACCATGCCGGCGGCACGGCGTGACAATCCCCCGACGACCCGAGGTTGCGGCAACGCGCCTGGCCGGGATGGGCGGGTGTGTCATCCGCTCAGGCCCGGGGTTGTTTTCCGGGGCAGACCATGAACCAACACCTGTCAGGCTTTTTGCGGCCTTTCCGCCGCCCCCCGACGCGCCAGGCCTTGCGGGCGCGGCCAGCGAAGGCCCTGGCCGCCCTCCTGGTTCCCATTGCCCTGTTTTGGGTACCGCTGTCGACCCAGGCGGAGAACGACATGGCGCGCTACAACTCCACGAGCCCAGCCACGGCCGAGATTGCCTGGATGAGCGGCGGCGTCGGCGGCGAAGCCCGCGACGAGATGCGCAAGGCCAGTGTTGCCTATAACGTGCATGTGCTGTTCAGTGATCGCCGGGGCCGCTATCTCGCCGACGTCCCCTATACCGTGACCCGGCACGACGGCAGACAAGTGCTTTCAGGCATCGCCGAGGGGCCGCTGCTCTATCTGAAACTCCCCCCCGGGTCCTACCGCGTCGGAGTCGAAATCGACGGGGCCTGGCAACGCAGATCCGTCCAGGCCGGCGTCTCCGGACGACCCACCCGGTTGATGTTCGTCGGCCGCCGGGGATGACGCGCGTTCGCCCGACCGAAGACCCGGCGGCGGAGTACCGCCTGCTGACCGTCTGGCGCCTCGAAGCACCGCTGGACGATATCTACGCCGCGATTCACGATTCCCTGCACTGGCCGGACTGGTGGCCGGGGGTCATCGAGGTGGCGACCATTGCCGATGGCGATGCCGAGGGGGTCGGCAACATCCGCCACTACGCCTGGCAGGGGCGATTGCCTTACCGGGTCACTTTTGCCGTGTGTACCACGCGCATCGAAGCGCTCACTGCCATCGAGGGGAACGCCTGCGGCGACCTGGAAGGAACGGGCCGCTGGAATTTTTCCTGCCAGGGCCCGATCAGTATCGTTCGTTACGAGTGGCACGTCCGCAGCACCCGCTGGTGGATGAACCTGATCTCCCCGTTGGCCCGCCCGCTGTTCGTCCGTAACCACGCCTGGGTCATGTCGCGGGGCGGGGAAGGCCTGGCGCGACGACTCGGCGTGCGTCTGACCAGCCAGGAAAACATCGATCTGACGGCGGCTGCCCCACCGAACGCCAAGCGCGGCAGCCGTTGGGAGGGCGGCCGGATCGATCCGGCGATGGCGCTGATTGCCGGCATCGCCGCCGGGGTACTGGCCACCGGCGCCCAGGTCGTCCTCTGGTGGCTCGCCGGAATGCCGCTGGCCGCCACGCTCTTGCGCGACGCCCGCCTGACTGCAGCCCTGCTCCTGGGGCCCTCGGTCCTTACGCCACCCTCGACCCTGAGGTGGGACATCCTGCTGGTGGCGACGCTGATCCATTTTGCCCTGTCGGTTCTCTACGCCCTGCTTCCAGCCGCCGTGGGCGGGCGTCTGCGCCAAGGGGAGGCCCTCGTTGCCGGCGCCGCTTACGGTGCGCTCATCTACGCCGTGAACCTATACGGGCTGACCTATTTCTTTCCCTGGTTCGCCGTGGCCCGGGACTGGGTGACCCTGGCAGCCCACCTCGTGTTCGGCGTCGCCCTCGTCGGCGCCTGCCGCCTGTATGCGGGCAGGCGGTGACCCCCATCGGTCGCCAGTTGTGGTTGCGGTTCCGGACGATTGCGGCGCCTTACTGGAAGGGCAGGGAGAAATGGCGAGCCCGGGGGCTGCTCGCTCTTCTGGTCCTCCTGCTCTTGGGGCAGACCGGCTTCGCCGTGCTGTTCAACGAGCAGACCGGGGAATTCACGTCGGCACTGGCGGCAAAAGACCCGGAACGGTTCTGGCTGTCCATGCAGAAATGCCTCGCCATCCTCGTCGTGGGCGTGCCGACGTATGCCTTTTACTACTTCGTGCGCGACAAGCTCGGCGTGTATTGGCGGCGCTGGCTAACACGGGATCTGCTGGGCAGCTATTTCGCCAACCGCGCCTACTACGACCTGAATGCCTGTAACCAGATCGACAACCCGGATCAGCGGGTCGCCGAAGACATCAACACCTTTACCCAGAAATCCCTGCAGTTTCTCCTGGTACTTGTCGGGGCGGTGCTGCAGCTGATCGCATTCTGTGGCGTCCTATGGTCCATTTCCCACGCCCTGGTGGCCTTTCTCATCGTCTATGCGATTGCCGGCACGGGGGTGACGGTGCTGGTGTTCGGAAAGGTGCTGATCGGCCTCAATTTCCACCAGCTCAAACGGGAGGCCGATTTCCGCTTCAGCCTGGTGCGTATTCGAGAAAACGCCGAGGCCATCGCCTTCTATCGCGGCGAGGCGCAGGAGTCGGCTCTGGTTGGCCGCCGTTTCAACGAGGCGTTCAGCAATTTCAACAAGCTGATCCGGGTGCAGCTCAATTTGAACCTCTTTCAATATGGCTACAGCTTCCTGACCATCATCCTGCCCAGCGCCATCATTGCCGGGCGGGTGATCTCCGGGGAACTGGAGGTCGGGCGGGCGATCCAGGCCGCGGGGGCATTTGCGGCCATCCTGAGCGCCCTGACCGTACTTATCGACAACTTCGAGAGCTTCAGCAAATTTGCCGCCGGAATCGATCGGCTCGACAGCTTTGCCCGCTTCCTCCAGGGGACGCGGGGCGACCGGCCGGGGTCCGGCGATGGCATCAGCTTTGTGTTCGGCAAGCATCTGGCCATCGAAAATCTCACCCTGCAGACGCCGAACCGCGGCAGAACTCTGGTCAAAGACTTGTCGCTGACCGTCAATCCGGACCAGGGGCTGATGATCGTGGGGGCCAGCGGCTGCGGGAAGAGTTCGCTGCTGCGCGCCATCGCAGGCCTGTGGCGTTGCGGAAGCGGAAGGATCGTCGGGCCTGACGGCGGCGAAATGCTGTTTCTACCGCAGCGCCCCTACATGCTCCAGGGCAGTTTGCGCAGCCAGTTGCTGTATCCGCAGCAGCCTCGGGGTGTCCCGGACGAGGCCCTTCTGCACGCCCTGGCCAGGGTCAATCTGCCGGATATCGCCGCCAATTTTGGCGGCCTGGATGCCGAACTGGACTGGGCCAAGGTTTTGTCCGTGGGCGAGCAACAGCGGGTGGCCTTCGCTCGCGTGCTGCTCGCCGCACCCCGGTATGCCATGCTCGACGAAGCGACCAGCGCCCTCGACATCGCCAACGAAGACAGCCTCTATCGGGAACTGGCGGCCACCGGGACGATCCTGGTCAGCGTCGGCCACCGTCCCTCCATCCTGAAATACCACCCCCAAGTGCTGGAACTGGAAGGCAACGGATCGTGGCGGCTCTATTCGGCCGACGACTACCGGTTCAACCGCTAGGAGTTAACGATGTGCCTCAGTGCCAGGGCGTGACCCATAGGCCCCGCATGACTACGGAGCTGACCGATTTCGCGGGGACGTCGAGGATGCGTTGGGCGCCGGTGATCGGCCAGCGCCTCGCTCACACGGTGGCGACGTCGCTGATCTCGCCGACCGACGCCGCGATCACCTCCCGGGCGATGGCCGTTTCCGGCTCGGTGATCGTCTGCGCAACAAGGACGACCTGACCGCTGGCAATGGCATCGCTGACCAGGTCCGACAGCCAGCCTTCCTTTTGCTCGATATCGCTTTGAGCGCCGGTTGCGGCGCCGATGAAGGCACCGAGACTGGCCCCCCAGCCCAGCATGACCAGGGGCGCGACCAGGGGACTGGCGATGAACAGGCTGACGTTTCCCGCCACCAGCGCCAGTTGTGCCAGGGCGCCGATGCCGGTGCCCACGGCGGTGCCGATGGCGCCGTCGACGAGGACATTGGTCAGCACTTCGTTGCTTTCCCCTTGTGGCTTGGTTGCGGGGGGGCCCGAATTGGCGTCGAACAGATGCAGGCGCCCTCGGGGGAGTCCCCGTTCCATGAGGCGGGAAAGGGCGCCTTCGGCTTCGACCCAGTTGGCAAAAAAGCCCGACACATGGTGGCTATAGGTGGTCATGGTATTTCTCCTTCGGCGGCCCTTGAGTAAGGGGTAGTCCCCACGCTAGCGGAGCCCCGTGAGCACGTCTGAGCGCCACCGAACAGAAAGCGCGGGCGGTTGAACACGGGAAGCTTCCGCCGCCCCGGTACAGGATGCCGGCTTTCGCCACGCCGTCGGACGACCGGGGTTCCCGCCCGGGAGCGATCAAACCCCCCAGGTGACCGGCGTGCCTTCCTTGAGGGCGTGTTCCAGCAGTGCGAGAAGCGGCACCGCTCGCTGGTAAAAGGCGACGCTGCCGCCCGGCGCTTCCGTATCGTCGGCGTCGTCGGCGGGGGGGCACCGGTGCTTGAGCCTGTCGGCCGCAATGGCGGCCCTGAGGGCACTGGTCGCCGCGGGCAATTGCTCGACGGTAACGACGCCCCGGCGGGCGCCGGCGTCCTTGCCAAGAACCCCCAGGGCCTGGCTGGCGTTGCTCTCGAACAGGGTGACATCGCCGCAGGCGGGAGACTTGAAGATGATCAGCATGGCTGTGTCCTTGGAGTGAAATGCCGCCAGGCGCGAAACGTGGTATCCCCCCGGCAGCCCGATCGCCCTACTTGTCGACGACGACCTTGATATGGTTACGCACCGAGGTCACGCCCTTAACTCCGTGGGCGATGGCGACGGCCCTGTCGATGGCGGCCTGACTGGCGGCGCTGCCGCTCAGGGTAACGGCCCCCTTCTTGTCGGTATCGACGTTGATCTTGACCAGGCTCGACAGCTTTTCCTCAGCCAGCTCGGCCTTGATCTTGGTGGTGATGACCGAGTCCTTGACGTACTCGGTTGCGGTCGAGCCGGTGGCATCCGCGGCGTGGGTGGCAAGCGGCAGCGACAGTGCCGCAGCCAAGATGAAACCAAAACGGGCTGCAAGTCGGGAATTCATGATTTCTCCTGTTGCGAAGGAAATTGACGGGGCGCCACGTTCGTGACGGCAAATGGCGCAAGTCTGAATGGGCGGCCGCCAGTGGCGGAGCGGCTTCTCGATGCGGCACCCTCATTGGGCAGTGGGCGATGGTCAGGGTCTGTGCGCCGGCGCACGGAATCGGCCGATGGCTCCGACAGACACGAAACCGCAAGGTGCCCCCTGCCGCGACGAACGATGGGGCGACGGACGGCCCGAAACGGGTGCTACGCATTGCCGAAGGCGACGGCGCGACGGGAAGGCCACCACAATCCGGCCTTTATGTGTGCCACCGAACATAGCGAAAGCGCCCTCTGGTGCATGCTGCCCGCAGATGTTCGCTTTCGCCCCCATCCCTTGAGCGACCATCTGACAACTTCAGCCCGGACCGGCAATGCCGCTCCGGGCTTTTTCTTGCCCGGCCTTCTTGTCATCGGCAACGCCGGGGCGAGGGGGGCGCGACCTTGATCGCCAGCCCCATTCCCCGTTCCCGCCAAGGGGCATTTCGACGCCGCTCGCCATGCGAACCGGACAGGCGACCTATGCGCGACACCGCACAGAGGAAACGCCGTGCCATGCCTAATCTCCAGCGGTGGGCGCTCGTGACATCCCCGGCGCTCCCGCTCAAGGTCAACACTCACCACAGGAGAAAAGCATGAACAAGGACCAAGTCAAAGGACACCTCAAGGAAGCAGAGGGCAAAGTGAAGGAGGTCGCCGGCAAAGTCGTCGGCAACAAGGCGCTCGAACAAAAGGGAAAGATCGAGAACGCCCAGGGAAAGATTCAATCGGCCTGCGGTGACTTGAAGGCAGACCTCAAGAAACCTTGCTGAGCAGGAATGAACCGCAAGGCACCCGGGGAGTGAGCCTGCCCGATGGTCGCCTGGCGGCTTTCACATGACATTATTGAGGAGCACGACATGAGTAGCGAAATCAGCAGTTCTTCCGCCGATACGAACACGTCCGCTGGCCACCTGGTATTGAGCGCCAGCACGCTCGCCGGCGACGACGTCTATAATCGGCAGGGCATAAAGCTCGGCAGCATCAAGGAAATCATGCTGGATGTCCCCAACGGCACGGTGAGTTATGCGGTCTTGTCCTGTGGCGGTTTTCTCAGCTTGGGCGAAAAATTGTTCGCCATCCCGTGGCGTGCCCTCCAGGTGGATACGGAAAAGAAGCGCTTCGTGTTCGATGCCGACGAGGCACGGCTCAAGGACGCCCCGGGATTCGACAACGACCATTGGCCGAACATGGCCGATGCGTCCTGGGCGAAGGGTATCCATTCCTACTACGGCACCCAGTGGGACATGCGTCCCTGACCCCCCGGACATACGATTGTCGACAATCCCCGTCCACGCGCCTGCCCGGCGCGGACGGGGATTTTTCTTGGCCGCGGGGGAAAGTCACGCGCCGATTCCTTCCCGGGTTTTCGCGACAGCCCGAAGGGGGCAGCGATGAGGCCCTCTGAAGCGCCAGCCCCGCCCTGGTGGGTCGAGACCTTGCCTCCGGAGGCAGGGAGCCTGTCGGCCGCCGAGGCCGGTGCACGGCTCGCGCAATTCGGCCCCAACCAATTTCGCGATCATCGGGACCAACCGCTGTGGCTCCAGTTCCTGGCCCGCTTCAAAAATCCCCTGGTGATCCTCCTTCTGTTCGCCAGCGCCCTCTCGGCCATCGCCGGCGAATTCACCAATTTCCTCATCATTTCGGTGATGGTGCTCTTCAGCGTCACCCTGGACTTCGTCCAGGAGCGCCGCGCCGGCAAGGCGGCAGCCAGTCTCCGCCAATCCGTCGCGGTGCGGACGCGGGCGCTCCGCGACGGCAAATCTGTGGAAGTACCGGTGGCCGAGGTGGTGCCAGGCGATTGGGTGATGCTCTCCGCGGGGGACATGATTCCCGCCGATGGCCGGGTGCTGGAGGCCAACGATTTCTTCGTCCAGCAGGCACTGCTGACGGGCGAGGCCTATCCAGTGGAGAAGCGGCCGGGCCAACTTGCGGCGACCGCCACCGACATGCAGGAAGCCGCCAATGCGGTATTCATGGGTACCACGGTGATCAGTGGCAGCGCTACGGTTCAGGTGGTCAGGACCGGCGCTGAAACAGCCCTCGGGGCCATCGCCGATACCCTGATCCGGCAGGCGCCACCGACTGCCTTCGAGTTGGGCACCCATCGTTTCGGCATGCTGATCATGCGCCTCACCATCGTTCTGGTGCTCTTCGTGCTGCTCGTCAACGCGCTGATGCACAAGCCCTGGCTGGAGTCCTTCCTGTTCGCCGTGGCTCTCGCCGTGGGACTGACGCCGGAGCTCCTGCCCATGGTGGTGTCCGTCACCCTCGCCCGGGGCGCCTTGGTCATGGCCCGCAAGCGGGTCATCGTGAAACGGCTCGCGTCGATCCAGAATCTGGGCTCGATGGATGTGCTGTGCACCGACAAGACGGGCACCCTCACCGAGGCCAAGATCCGGCTGGAACAACATGTGGACTCCCTGGGGCAGGCGAGCCCGCGGGTACTGGAACTGGCCTATCTCAACAGCTTTTTCGAAACCGGCCTGAAAAGTCCTCTCGACGAGGCGATCCTCGGTCACGAACACATCGACGTGGGGGCCTGGAAGAAAATCGACGAGGTGCCTTTCGATTTCGAGCGGCGCCGGGTATCGGTGCTGCTGGACAAAGGGAACGGCCGTCTTTTGGTGGTCAAGGGCGCTTCCGAGGAAATCGTCGGCCTGTGCACCCACTACGAGGTGCTGGGCAGCGACGCCCAGACGGTCCTCGACAAGGATTCCCGGGCGCACATCCACGGCGTTCATGTGGCGCTCGAAAAAGAGGGGTTTCGCGTCCTGGGTATTGCCTGGCGAGAGGTGCCGCCGGACCATCCCCATGCCGTGATCGGCGACGAGGCCGAACTGGTGTTCGCCGGGTTTGCGGCCTTTCTCGATCCGCCCAAGGAAAGTGCCGGTACCGCCCTTGCCGCCCTCAGGGACAGTGGTGTCGCCGTCAAGATCGTCACCGGCGATAGCGAACTGGTCACGCAGCACGTCTGCGCCCAGTTGGCCATTCCTGTGACCGGATTGCTGACCGGAAAGGACATCGAAGTCATGGACGATTCCGCCCTGCAGGCCCGGGTGGAGGCGGTCAACCTGTTCTGCCGCGTCAATCCGGCCCAGAAGAACCGGGTCATCCTCGCCCTCAAGGCGCGTGGCCATGTGGTCGGCTACCTCGGCGACGGGATCAACGATGCGCCTTCCCTGCATTCCGCCGACGTCGGCTTATCGGTGGATTCCGCCGTCGACGTGGCGAAGGAGGCCGCCGACATGATCCTGCTGGACCAGGATCTCCATGTCCTGCACGACGGCGTCCTCGAAGGGCGTCGTACGTTCGGCAACATCATGAAGTACATCATGATGGGGACCAGTTCCAACTTCGGCAACATGTTCAGCATGGCCGGGGCGGCATTGTTTCTGCCCTTCCTGCCCATGCTGCCGACCCAGATTCTGCTCAACAACATCCTCTACGACGTTTCCGAGGTGCCGATCCCCCTCGATGCGGTGGACCCGGAGGAACTGCGTCAGCCGCGAACCCTCGACATGGCCTTCATCCGCGATTTCATGCTGGTCATCGGCCCGATCAGCTCGGTCTTCGATTTCCTTACCTTCTACGTCCTGATCGCCGTCCTGCAGGCAGGCGAACAACTGTTCCAGACCGGCTGGTTCGTCGAATCGCTGTGTACTCAGGTTCTGGTGATCTTCATCATCCGCACCCGGGGCAATCCCCTCAAGAGCCGTCCGCATCCCGCCCTGATGGCGACTTCCCTCACCATCGCACTGACCGGTGCGGTGCTGCCGTATACGCCGGTCGGTTCCTACTTCGGCTTCGTTCCTCCGCCGGCGGGTTTCTATCTGATACTCGCGGCCATGGTGGTGGTCTATCTCGGGGCCGTCGAGATGGCCAAGCAGGCGTTCTATCGGTGGCACCGGAAATCCCCGCCCATGGGCGGGCCGCGGTAGTGCGAGCCCGTTTGCCGCGCGTGTTCGCTGCCGCACCGACGCCGGATGGCGTGGCGCCCAGGCTACCATCAGGTCTACCGGGCATCGGACTGCAAATCGCATGCGCTGGGAGACCGGATTGGCAGCGGCTGGCATTTCTCTGGCTTGTTCCTATGCCCCCACCAGCCGCCAGCCGCCGTTCAACGCTGAAAAAAGGTGTGCTCCATGCTTTATACGATCGCTGTCGTCATGCTCGTCCTGTGGCTTTTCGGGCTCGTCACCTCCTACACCCTGGGGGGGTTCATCCACGTCCTGCTGGTGGTCGCCCTCGTGATGGTCGTGGTCAACCTCCTCACCGGGCGACGGGCGCTCTGACGCCATCGCCAAGGGCCTCCGGCCACAGGACTCGCCCTCACGCCGGCCAAGCGCGACCCGGGTGCCGGGTCAGGCGGCGATAGGCAGGTTCGTGGCCTTCCGCGCAAGGCTTCGCATTGCCGCGCTGAGGGCCACTTGCTGGCCTGCAGTGAGCATGCGCCTGCCCTCGCGCCAATCATGGGTGATGCCGTTGATCGGCACCCCAGCGCAACAAAGGGCCTGGGCCACTGAGGGCAAATCCGTGGCTTCGATGCTCCGGCCGTCGCTCAAGGCGGCGAGAAAGCGGTCCTCCACTGCTCCGACGTGGGCAGAAATCTCCATGGCGACTCCTCGTTGGTGTGATCCCGATGGACGACGGGGCAATCCGCTAAGCACCGCTTCCCGCTCTGCGCTCGGCACCCTTGGCGGGGGGTGCCGAACGGACGAACAGGGCAATGATCTCGGGCCAGGTGTTCCGTGGGGGCAACTCGTCTTCCGGAATGGGAAACACCGGCTGCCTCGACGCCGCAACTCCCTCCCGCGTCACGCCGCCGGTTTCCAGGTAGTCCCGCGAAAGCGCGAGAAAATTCTCGATGATCGATTCCTGAGCACGTGCCACGGCTTCCATGTCCTGGGTATTCATCGCGTCGTCTCCGTATTTTTCAGGAACTGCCCCCGACCAACGCATGACGACGGCGCAGATCGCGGATGGCGGTGGCGAAGGTACCCCAGCGGGATGAACATTTATGTTCGCCAGCACACATAGAGGGCAGCGCCACGGCGGGGACGGCCGGGGGATACCTTCGCGCAACGCCTATGTTCGCTGGCGCACAGTGAGAGCTTCCTGACGCTGGCATCGTGGGCTGACCGCAACAAGGAGCCCACCCGTGCACAAAGTGAAAATCCTGGGGATTGCAGGCAGCCTGCGCAAGACGTCGTTCAACCGTTCCGCACTCTTGGCCGCGCAGCGACTGCTGCCCGACGACGCCGAACTGACGATCATTGGCCTCGAAGGCATCCCGATCTTCAACCAGGACGACGAAGCGGCGCCACCGCCGGCAGTGTTCGAATTCAAGCGCCGCATACTGGCGGCGGACGCCATACTTTTTGCCACGCCGGAATACAACTACTCGCTGCCCGGCGCCCTCAAGAACGCCATTGATTGGGGCTCCCGGCCCTACGGCGAGAGCGTCTGGGCGGGCAAGCCGGCCGCGATGCTGGGCGCCTCGGTGGGAGCGCTGGGTACCGCCAGGGCCCAATACCACCTGCGGCAGATTCTCGTTGCCCTGAACATGCCGGCAGTCATTCAGCCAGAGGTAATGATCGGCAACGCCGCCCAGCGCTTCGACGAACTCGGAACCCTGACCGACGAGCCCACCCGCCAGTTCATCCAGAAACTCCTGGCTGCGCTGGTGCAGCTGGCCAGGTTGAGTATGACGAACCATGGCTAGGAACGCGGAAAGCCGGTCGCCGCATGGAGAAGGCAAGATGGACAAGAAAATTCCGCTTCGGGTGATAGCTATGCGTAACGCGATGACGCCAGCTTGCGACCGGTGGACACCCATCCTGGCCGTGGCCGACGATTCCCCGCCGCGAGTGCCGGCGCCGGCGGTGCCCCGAATTCGTCCGGAAGCCACCCCTGACGTCGTCCGCACCCCCGACCGATACCCGGAATGAATGATCGACATCCCTTGCTGCGCCCGTCGCAACGGGGATCGGATCAGGGTCCGCTCTAGATGGAATTCAAGGATTACTACCAGATCATGGGTGTGGCGCGGGATGCGACCCAGGACGAAATCAAGCGCGCCTACCGCCAACTGGCCCGCAAGTACCACCCTGACGTGAGCAAGCAGGCCGATGCCGAAATCCGTTTCAAGGAACTCGGCGAGGCCTATGCCGTGCTCAAGGATATCGAAAAGCGCGCCGCCTACGACCAGCTGGGCAGCGACTGGAAAGCGGGGCAGGATTTTCGTCCCCCGCCGGACTGGAAAACCGGATTCGAGTTTTCCGGCAATGGCGCGGACGGCGGCAACGGCGCCGACTTCAGCGACTTTTTCGAAACCCTGTACGGGCAAGCCGGCGGCCGCAGGGAGCGCCAGGCTTTCCACGCCCGGGGCGAAGACCGCCATGCCCGGGTACACATCGACCTGGAAGACGCTTACACCGGTGCCACCCGCACCATCACGCTGCACAGGCCGGAAGCAGACCAGGAACGCGGCTCGGCTCGCGCCCACCAGCTCAACGTGACCATTCCCCGGGGCGTCCGCGCCGGGCAGCACATCCGTCTGGCCGGGCAGGGAGCGCCGGGCTTCGGCCAGGGCAAGCCCGGCGACCTGTACCTGGAAATCGTGTTCAACCCGCATCCGCTGTTTCGGGTCGAACAGCGGGATGTCTTCCTCGACTTGCCCGTGGCCCCCTGGGAAGCCGTTCTGGGTGCCACCGTGCAGGCGCCGACCCCGAGCGGCCTGATCGAACTGACGATTCCGGCCGGCTCTGCGCCAGGAAGCAGCTTGCGCCTGAAGGGCCGCGGCATTCCGGGCGCCACCCCCGGTGACCTCTATGCCGTCCTGCGCGTCGCCTTGCCGCCCGGTGAAGACGAAACCGCCATCGCCTTCTATCGCCAGATGGCCGATCGCTTCGACGCCTTCAAGCCTCGCGCCGGACTGGGAGTCTGATCATGGAAACGCCGAATCGCCTACCGCAGGTCAGCGCCGTCATCCTGGAGGAGCAGGGCAACCTGACCCTGGCCGATCTTGGCCATGCCTGTGCGGTGCAGGCGGAGTTCATCGTCGATCTGGTCCAGGAAGGCGTGCTGGCGCCGGCAGGGGAGGCGCCCCATCGCTGGCGCTTCAATGGCGCCCATCTGGTGCGGGCCACCGTCGCCTTCCGGCTGCAGCGGGATCTCGGCGTCAATCTCCCCGGTGCCGCCCTGGCCCTGCAACTGCTGGACGAAATCGAGGCGCTGCAGGCGCGGCTCCGGGCGCTTGGCGCCGATCCCGGACCGAGTACTGGTACGGCGAGCACGCCCGAACAAAATGCTGTCCGACCCGGAGGAAGAGCATGACATGGCGCAATACGAAGGAACACTACGGACCTCCCGCGATCCTGCTGCACTGGATCATGCTGCTCCTGCTGGTCGCGGTCTACGCCTGCATCGAACTCCATGAGGCGCTTCCGAAGGGGAGCGATACCCGCGAGGCGCTGAAGACCTGGCATTTCATGCTGGGCCTGACGGTCTTCGTGCTCGCGTTCATCCGGCTGGCGGTCCATCCGGCTGGCCCGGAGCCCCTGATCGTGCCGGCGCCGCCGTCGTGGCAGAAGGCCTTGGCGACCACCGCCCACGTTCTGCTCTATGTCCTGATGATCGCCATGCCCCTTTTGGGATGGCTGCTCCTGAGCGCCTCGGGAAAGCCGGTACCGTTCTGGGGCATGCAACTCCCGGCATTGGTCGCCGAAAGCAAGAGTGTCGCGGCCTGGGTCGAGGAAGTTCATGAAGCGGGGGGCACCGCAGGCTACTTCCTCGTCGCCTTGCACGCCGCTGCCGCCCTCTATCACCACTACTTCGTCAGGGACAACACGCTGCTGCGCATGCTGCCGGAGCGCAAATGACGCGAGCCCGCGACGGATCGTTTCCAGCCTACCCTGAGGAGATCGCCGTGCCGCCCCCGAGTACCGCCCTGGACGAACAGGAACTGAAGCGGATCGACGCCTATTGGCGTGCCGCCAACTATCTTTCGGTAGGGCAGATCTACCTGCTCGACAACCCCCTCCTGAAGGAGCCGCTGCAACTGGCCCACATCAAGCCCCGCCTCCTCGGGCACTGGGGCACGACACCGGGGTTGAACTTCATCTACGCCCACATGAACCGGGCCATCCGATGCCAGGACGTGAACATGGTCTTCATCGCCGGCCCGGGCCACGGCGGGCCGGCGGTGGTGGCCAACACCTATCTCGAAGGCACCTATAGCGAACTGTACTCGGACATTTCCCGGAACGAGGATGGCCTGCGGCGCCTGTTCCGGCAGTTCTCCTTCCCCGGCGGCATTCCCAGTCACGCCGCGCCGGAGACCCCCGGCTCCCTCCACGAGGGCGGCGAGCTGGGGTATGCCTTGTTCCATGCCTACGGGGCGGTATTCGACAATCCCGACCTCATCGCCTGCTGCGTGATCGGCGACGGCGAGGCCGAAACCGGTCCCCTGGCCACCTCCTGGCATTCCAATAAATTCCTCGACCCGCGCCGGGACGGCGCGGTGCTGCCGATTCTCCATCTCAACGGCTACAAGATCGCCAGCCCGGCGATCTTGGCCCGCATCGACCGCGGCGAGCTGGAAAGCCTGCTGGTGGGTTACGGCTACGCAACCTACTTCGTCGAGGGGGACGACCCGGATACCATGCATCGGCTGATGGCCGATACCGTCGCCACGGTCATCGGCAGAATTCGCGAGATCCAGCGTCAGGCACGGCGGGGTGGCGATGGGAAACGGCCCCGGTGGCCGCTGATCGTGCTGCGTTCCCCCAAGGGCTGGACCGGGCCCAAGGAAGTGGACGGCCAGAAGACGGAAGGATCCTGGCGCTCCCACCAGGTGCCCTTCAGCACGATGGAAAAGCCCGAACATGTCCGCTTGCTGGAACGCTGGATGCTCTCCTACCGGCCCCGGGAACTGTTCGACGCCGAGGGATGCCTGATGCCCGAACTGGCAGCCCTGGCCCCGGCGGGCGAGCGGCGCATGGGGGCCAATCCCCACGCCAACGGGGGCATCCTGCTGCATGCCCTGAACCTGCCGAATTTCCGCGACTACGGTGTGGCCGTACCCGCACCGGGCGCCGCCCTGGCCGAATCCACCCGGGCCATGGGGGTCTACCTGCGCGATGTGATGCGGGCCAATGTCGACAATTTCCGCCTCTTCGGTCCCGACGAGACGGCATCGAACCGCCTCGGCGCCGTCTTCGAAATCACGGACCGCAGCTGGATGGCGAAGCGCTTCCCTTACGACGACCACCTGGCCCCCGACGGCCGGGTGATGGAACTCCTGTCGGAACACGCTTGCCAGGGCTGGCTGGAAGGCTATCTGCTCACCGGCCGCCACGGGCTATTCTCCTGTTACGAGGCTTTCATCCACATTGTGGACTCGATGTTCAACCAGCATGCCAAGTGGCTCAAGGTCTGTCGCGACATTCCCTGGCGCCGGCCCATCGCCTCGCTGAACATCCTGCTCACCTCCCACGTCTGGCGCCAGGACAACAACGGCTTTTCGCACCAGGATCCGGGTTTCATCGATCACGTGGTCAACAAGAAGGCCGACGTCATCCGCGTCTACCTGCCGCCGGATGCCAATACCCTTCTCTACGTGACCGCCCAATGTCTGAAGAGCCGCAATCTGGTGAACGTCATCGTCGCCGGCAAACAGCCGGAACTGCAGTGGCTGGACATGGAAGCCGCCGTGGACCACGCCAGCGCCGGCATCGGCCTCTGGGAATGGGCCTGCAACGACCACACCGGCGAACCGGACATCGTCCTGGCGGCGGCGGGGGATGTGCCGACCCTGGAAATGCTGGCGGCCATCGCCCTCCTGCGGGAGCTGGCGCCAGAGCTCAAGATGCGCTTCATCAACGTCGTCGACCTGATGACCCTGCAGCCCCAGGAGGAGCATCCCCACGGCCTGTCGAGCGACGCCTTCGACGCCCTGTTCCGTACCGACAAACCCATCCTCTTTGCCTATCACGGCTATCCCCGGCTGATCCACCGCCTCTGCTATCGCCGTACCGGCCACGCCAAGCTGCATGTCCGTGGCTACAAGGAGGAGGGCACGACCACCACCCCCTTCGACATGGTGGTGCTCAACTCGCTCGATCGCTTCCATCTGGTCATGGACGTCGCCAGCCAGGTGCCGCTCCTCCAACCCCAGGCCGCCCATATCAAGCAGCGCATGCGCGACAAGCTCAATGAGCACACCCGATACATCCACGAGCATGGCGAAGACCTGCCGGAGATTCGCAACTGGACCTGGCCGGGTCAGAAGGTCGGACGATGAAGGAAAATCCGCTCCTGGCGCTGAAAGCTCTGGGCCAGCAGGTGTGGCTCGACAATCTGTCGCGGGCGCTGTTCCGCGATGGTGCCCTGGAGGGGTTCGTCCGCGATGATGGCGTCGACGGCGTCACCTCCAATCCGAGCATTTTCCGCAAGGCCATCGCCGACACCGCGGACTATGCGGACGACCGCCAACGCCTGCGCCGCTCAGACCTCACTGCGGAAGGGCGCTACGAAGCCATCGTCATCGACGACATCCGGACGGCGTGCAACCTCCTATGGCCGACCTATCTGGCCAGTGGCGGTGAAGCAGGCTTTGTCAGCCTGGAAGTCTCGCCAGCCTTGTCGCACGACGGGGCGGGTACGGAGGCGGCAGCCCGGCACCTGCGCCTGCTGGTGAGCCGCGACAACCTGCTGGTCAAGGTTCCAGGAACACCGGCCGGGATCCGGGCCTTCGAGGCTTTGACCGCTGCCGGCATACGGGTCAACGTGACCCTGCTCTTTTCTCAGCCCCAGTATGAGGCGGTGGCGCAGGCCTATCTGCGCGGCGCCCAGCGTTGGCTGGAGAGCGGCGGACACCCCGGGCGGTTGCGTTCCGTGGCCAGCCTGTTCCTCAGTCGTATCGACACGCTCGTGGACTGGCGGCTCGACGCCATCGCCACCGGCGAAGCCCTGGCCCTGCGGGGCCGGGCGGGGGTGGCGCTGGCCAAACGCTGCTATTCGCGTTATCGGGAGCTCTTCCACGGCCCGGCCTTCAGCACGCTTGCCGCGGCCGGCGTACGTCCGCAGAAGCTGCTCTGGGCCAGCACCGGCGGCAAGAATCCAGCCTACAGCGATGTACTCTACGTGGAAGCGCTGATCGGTCCGGAAACCATCACCACGCTTCCCGACGCGACGCTGGCGGCCTTTCGCGACCACGGCCGAGTCGGCCCGACCCTGATGTTGGGTATGGACGACGCGCGTATCCATATCGAAGCCCTGGCAGCCCTCGGCATCAAGCTGGACGAAGCCGGGGAAACCTTGCAGTTCGACGGGCTGTGTCTCTTCTCGGATGCCTATGCAATGCTTCTGGAGAGCCTTGGCCCAAGGACTGCCTGAGGCCCCTGCGCCCAGGCCGGAGAAAGTTCGGCGCATGAGGTCTCGAGCTTTGCCTCGAGGAGGTTGATCTGGGCGCTCCACTCCTTCAGTTTCGCGCCCATTTGTTCGCGATAGGCTTATTGAATTTCCAGGATGGACTCCTGGTAGGTGGGGGGGTGGGTGCTGCTCACTTGGCTGCCGCCAGCTTCAGGCGATTGGCGACATCGCTGACGCCGGGAACGGCGGCGGCCAGGGTTCTGGCGCGATCGCTGCTGGCCTGGGAGTCGGCGGTGCCGGTCAGGGTAACCATGCCCTTCACCGTATCGACACTGATTTCCAGTGTCTTGAGGCCGGGTTCGGCGAGGATCGCCGCCTTCACCCTGCCGGTGATTTCGGTATCGCTGATGGCCGCGGCGGTTCTGGCGCCCTGTTCTTGCATGGTCTTTTCGGCCTTGGCAGCGGTATCGCTGGCGGTCCTGCCGACGCTCTCGGCCGCCTGATCCAGTTTCTTGCCGGCATTTTCGGCCGGCCCCGGCTTCTCGCAGGCGAGCAACGCCAGGACCACGGCCACAGAAACGACAGATAGCTTGAAATCTTCCAGAGTTTTCATTTCGACTTCCTTTCGAAACAGTTCGCATTGGCGAAAAAAAGGGGGGCTTGCGCCCCGACAGCGGCCGAAACCGGATCCATGGCCCCGGCCCCCGACCGGAATGGGGTCGTTGCGGCGGCCGCCCGCCGCCGAAAAAGGGATTCCGGCCGGGCGCGCTAAATCTTGCCCAGCAGGAACAGGACGAGCAGGATCGCGACCACCAGTCCGAGACCGCCGCTGGGGCCGTATCCCCAGCTCCGGCTGTGGGGCCAGGCGGGAATTGCGCCGACCAGCAGCAGAATCAGGATGATCAGCAGGATGGTTCCCAATGACATGACACACCTTCCCTAGCAGTCAGTCAGATCGGATTGCGTCGATGCCGAGGCGCGCATCCGCGCCCCGATCGCACGAAGCGAACCGCAGCCATAGCCGAAGCTATGGCGAGGATGAGCGACAAAGCGAGCGGGGATGCGGGGCGGGCCGAACATAGCTGAACCTATCTGACTGACTACTCGTCGTGAATGAGCGCTTTCCGGTCTTCCCGACCGGTCTGTCGCAGGACGATTGCCGTTCCAGGAGGCTACGCTTCGAGGAGGTGTCGTCCGTACGCCAGCGCACACAGCGTCTGGCGCGGGTGCCGGAGCGGGCACACGGCCAGCCTGTCGGGCGCCATCAGTGCGGTGGCGCACAGACCCCGCCCCGTCGGCCATTCACCATCGCTGCAGGAAGCCGGGACTCAGGAACGCCTGCCGTGCGCTGTCTTCGACTCCGGGCACTCGCTGCCCACGGCTCCGATTTCTTGTTCAACAACGGGAGTAAGCATGAGCACCGAACTGACGACAACCCCGGGCGCTGCCGGCCTCACGCAGGACGATCCGGGCAAAGAATTCAAGACGATCGCCGCGAACGGCGAAGCATTGCTCAAAGACGCGGCCCACGCGACGGCGGATAGACTTGCCGCTGCACGCCGGAAGCTGGAGAGGCAGCTCGCGGCGGCCAAAGCCGGGCTGGGGAGTGCCGGCACCGCGGTCGGCGCCAAGGCGAAGTCCATCGCCTGCTCGACCGACGGCTATGTGCGTGACAATCCGTGGAAGACCGTTGGCCTGGCCGCGGTGGCCGGCGTCCTGGTCGGCATCGTCCTGATCCGGCGGTAGGGCCATGTCCCTGCGCAAGCCATTTGTCCAGACGATCAACCCGACGCAGGGGATTCCCTCGACGTTTTTCGGGCGCATGTCCGCGTATCTGTACGACAAACATGCCAAGCGGCACAGGGCTCGGCTGAGCGGAGGGGACGACCACGGCAGGGCACCTGAACTTCATCCGGTCTTCCCCACCGAACGCCACTGACAGGACGATTGAAATGGCCAGCGTCGGATACCACGAGCCCCTGGACGAACAGAGCACCGAAACGCAAGACATGCGCCGGGCGATCGTTTCCCTGATGGAAGAACTGGAGGCTGTCGAGTGGTACAACCAACGGGCCGAGACATGCGAGGATCGCGAACTCATGGCCATCCTGGAACATCACCGGGATGAAGAGAAGGAGCACGCCTCCATGCTGCTCGAGTGGATACGGCGCCATGACGAAAGGTTTTCCGGAGCGCTGAGAGAAACTCTCTTCTCGCCCGGTCCGGTCCGGTCCGGTATCGAAAGCATGACCGATCCTGCCTGCATGGCGGGATTGCCCCTCGAACCCGGTCACTGATGCCATCAGCCTGGCCATGCGCGATACGCTGACCCGCGTGCTTCTCGTCACAAGCAGGCGGGGCGCTGCCAAGGGGGTGCGCAGGGCACTGGCGGCGTGCGAGACCGGTCAGTTTCAAGTCGAATGGGTGCGGGGCCTCGCCGGCGCCATCGATCGCCTGGCGCAGGGTGGCGTCGATATCGTCCTGCTTGACCTGGCCCTGCCCGACGGACGGGGCCTCGAGGCCTTCGAGCAAATCCGCGCTGCAGCGGGCGACGCCATGATCCTGGTTCTGTCTGCGGCAAGCGACGAAGCGACCGCCCGTCAGGCGGTGCGGCAGGGTGCCATGGACTATCTGGTTGAGGGCCATGTCGATGCCCACTGGTTGCCGCGTACGCTGCACTACGCCGTCGAACGCAAGGCTGTCCAGGACGCCTTGCGGGCCAGCGAGGCCCGTTTCCGGGCCATCAGCGATGCCTCGCCCCTGGGGATCATGGTGTGCGATGCCCGGGGGGATTGCGTCTACACCAACGTCGCCTATCAATCGATCACCGGCCTCACGCTTGCGGAGACACTGGGATCGAAGTGGAGCCGGGCGATCCATCCGGCCGACCGGCAGTCGGTCCTGCGCAAATGGCAGCAGGCCGACCAAGAGCAGACACTGTTTTCCGTCGAAACGCGCATTTTGCGGCGTGATGGCGACCTTGCCTGGGTGCGCCTGAACGCCGCGCCGATGGGCGACGGCACGGCCCATCGGGGCCATGTTCACACCGTCGAGGACGTCACCGAGCGCAAGGCCACCGAACGCATTTTGCAGAGCGCGGAAGAAATCCTGTTCACGGAAAAGGAACGCGCCGAAGTGACGCTGAATTCCATTGGCGACGCGGTGTTGTGTACCGATCTCCCGGGCCGGGTGACCTACCTGAACACGGTGGCCGAAGCGATGACCGGCTGGCCCCGGGAGGAAGCCATCGGGCGTCCGCTGGCGGAGGTCTTTCGCATCATCGACGGCATGACGCGGATGCTCATCGCCAATCCGGCCGAACGCGCCATCCGCGAAAACCTCACCATCGGGCTTGCCTCCGACAGCGTTCTGGTGCGCCGGGATGGCGTCGAGGTGGCGATCGAGGATTCGTCGGCGCCCATCCACAACCGTGACGGCTCGGTGGCGGGCGCCGTGATCGTCTTTCATGACGTCACCGAGTCCCGGGCCATGACGCAAAAGATGGCGCATCTCGCCCAGCACGACTTCCTGACCGGCCTGCCCAACCGTGCCTTGCTCATCGAGCGCCTGGACCGGGCCATTGGCTTGGCGCAACGGCATCGCAAGCAACTGGCCTTGCTGTTCATCGACCTCGATTATTTCAAGACCATCAATGATTCCCTGGGGCACACGGTCGGCGACCAATTGCTGCAGTCCGTGGCGGCACGGCTGCTCGAATGCGTTCGCACCACGGATACGGTGTGCCGCCAGGGGGGCGACGAGTTCGTGATCCTGCTGGCCGAAATCGAGCAGCCCCAGCGGGCGGCCCATGTTTCGGACAAGCTGCTTGCCGCATTCGCCGCCCCCCATCTCGTGGATGGTCATGAACTCCACGTCAACCTGAGCATCGGCATCAGCATCTATCCGGACGATGGCATCGATGTCGATACCGCCCTCAGGAACGCCGACACGGCCATGTACCACGCCAAAGGCTGCGGACGTAACAACTACCAGTTCTTCACCGCCGACATGAACGCCCGGGCCGTGCAGCGCCTGTCCATCGAAAGCAATCTGCGCCGGGCACTGAAGGACGACGAGTTTGCCCTTTACTATCAGCCCAAGGTGGATCTGGCATCCGGCACCATGACCGGCAGCGAGGCCCTCATCCGCTGGCTCGATCCGGTTCGCGGCGTGATCTACCCGGCCGAGTTCGTCACCGTGGCCGAAGAATCCGGGCTCATCGTCCCCATCGGCCGATGGGTGCTGCGGGAGGCTTGCCGCCAGGTGAAGGCCTGGCTGGATTCGGGTCTGGACGCGGTACCCGTGGCGGTGAATATATCCGCGGTTGAATTCCGGCACCTCGACTTTCTCGCCGGGGTCACCCGTATCCTGGCGGAAACCGGCCTGGCCCCGCGCTACCTGGAAATGGAGGTGACCGAGGGTATCCTCATGCACGATGCCGCGGCCTCGGCATCGCTCCTGGCAGCCCTCAAGGACATGGGGATCCGGCTGGCCATCGACGACTTTGGCACCGGGTATTCCAGCCTGAGCTATCTGAGAAGCTTCCCCATCGACACCCTGAAGATCGACCGCTCCTTCGTCAGCGACATCTCCCTTCAGGGGGGCGACACCACCATCGTCACCGCCATCATCGCCATGGGACGCAACCTCAACCAGAAGGTGGTCGCCGAAGGGGTGGAAACCCTGGACCAGTTGCGCTTCCTGCGGGCCCGGTGCTGTGACGAAGGGCAGGGCTATCAGTTCAGCCGTCCCTTGTCGGCCGGGGATTTCGGGCGAATGCTCGGCGACAGCCCCCGACTTCCCGACCGAAACGGGCACTGAAGCGCCGGAATTGCCTGAATCGCCGCATGCGCCGGGTGGCGCCCGCTGGCGAAGCTGTGTGCGATAGCGCACCGACCGGGCTGGCGTCGGCGGCTAGTCTGGCACCACGGTACCGACGGGGCCTGAGCAGGGCCCAGGACACCTCAGACCGAACGCCCGACGGGGACGGTCCCCATGCACCACAATCTGGAGCCATACCATGAACCGATTCAGCAAATGCTGTTCCGCCATCTGTCTTGCCGCCACGCTGGTCACAGCAGCCGGCTGCGCTTCCACGGCAAAGCAGGAGGGCACCGGCGAGTATGTCGACGACAGCGCGATCACCGCCAAGGTGAAGGCGGCCATCCTCAACGACCCGAGCCTGAAGGTGGCGGAAATAAATGTCGAGACCTTCAAGGGCGTCGTTCAGCTCAGTGGCTTCGTCAGTTCCCAGGCTGCGGCGAACAAGGCGGTCGAGGTGGCCCGGGCCGTGGGCGGCGTGAAATCCGTCAAGAACGACATGCGCATCAAGTAAGCCTGTCCTTCCGGACTGCGGCCGGGCCCTGGGTCCGGCGGCGGCTCCGGGGTGGCGGACAGCAGTTCCGCCAGCATCGTAAAGGAATTGCGCCGGGGCACGCGCCGCATTCCCGGAAAGACCCCTCTGAATCGAGTCGGCATAAATCCGCTCCGCTATTTGCAGCAGCTGAAGACCGGGCTGCCGCAGAGCCTGTGGCCAAGGATTTCAGCCGAAGATGAGCCGCCGCTGCGGTCGGAACTGTTCAGCGCCGATCAGATGGAGCAGCACGGCAAGGCCCTCGCCGCCTCGCACCGGGTAGCGCGGGGGCACGCGCCGGATCGTCTGCTCGGCCGCCTCGCGGCCAACGAAGATGCCCTGATCGACGTCTGCAGCTTGCTAACGGCAGTGGTCCTGGAAAACCGCCAGGTCACCCCGGCAGGAGAGTGGCTGCTCGACAACTTCTACCTCGTAGAAGAGCAGATCGGCACCGCCAAGCGGCACCTGCCCAGGGGCTACAGCCGCGAACTGCCGCGCCTGGAGCAGACGCCCTGGGGCGGTCGGCCCCGGGTCTACGACATGGCCCTGGAAACCGTCGCCCACGGGGATGGACGCATCGACACGGAAACGCTGGGCCGCTTCGTCGCCGCGTACCAGACGGTGACCGCGCTCAAGCTGGGGGAATTGTGGGCCATCCCCATCATGTTGCGTCTCGCCGTCATCGAGAACCTTCGTCGCGTCAGCGTGCGCATCGCTGCGGGCTGGGGCGAGAGAAATCTGGCCGATTCCTGGGCGGACCGCATGCTGGAGATCGTCGATGAGGATCCAAAAAGCCTGATCCTGGTGATCGCCGACATGGCCCACTCGGACCCTCCCATGGTCAGCACCTTCGTCGCCGAACTGGCCCGTCGCCTGAAGGGCCAGGGCCCGGCCCTGGCCCTGCCGCTTACCTGGATCGAACAACGGCTTGCGGAATCCGGGCAGACCATCGACCACCTGGTCCAGGCCGAGAATCAGCAGCAGGCTGCCGACCAGGTTTCCATCAGCAATAGCATCGGCAGCCTGCGCGTGCTCGGCGCCACCGACTGGCGCGCCTTCGTGGAGAGCATGAGCGTCGTCGAGCGAACCTTGCGCGAAGATCCCAGCGGCGTCTATGGCGGCATGGACTTCGTCAGCCGAGACCGCTACCGCCACGCCACCGAAGAGATCGCCAAGGGCAGCCGCCTGACCGAGGGCGAGCTTGCCCGCCTGGCCGTCGATCTGGCCACGGCCGCCCAGGCCGAGGGTGGCGGCGACGACGACCCGGCGGCCCACGTGGGTTACTACCTGATCGACCGGGGGCGGCCGGCACTGGAGCGACACGCCCGGGCTCGCATTGCCTGGGGCGAGACCTGGCGCCGCAGGGCCGCGCGTTGCCCCCTGTTCCTCTATCTCGGGGCTGTCGCCCTGGTCACGGCGCTCGCGGCCGGCGGATTCCTGGCATTGGTTCCGGCAAACTGGCCACTCGCGGGGCTGCTGCCGGTCGCCGCCCTCGTGCTCCTGGGCGCCAGCCAGCTGGCGGTATCCCTGGTCAATTGGGGGGCCACCCTGCTGGTGACGGCCCACCCCTTGCCGCGCATGGATTTTTCACAGGCGATACCGCCCCGGTTCCGTACGCTGGTCGTGGTCCCCACCATGCTGAGCAGCGCCGCTGGCGTCGAGGATCTGGTCGAGGCCCTGGAGGTGCGCTTCCTGGCCAACCGCGACGAGGGACTGCATTTTGCCCTGTTGACCGATTTTCTTGATGCCGCCGCGGAAACCCTGCCCGGCGACGGAGCTCTGGTGGCCCTGGCCCACCAGCGGATCGGGGAACTCAACGCCAAGTACGACGGGGCTGGCGGCGGCAAGGTCTTCTTCCTGTTCCATCGGCCACGCCGGTGGAACCCCAGGGAGCGGCGCTGGATGGGCTACGAGCGCAAGCGCGGCAAGTTGTCCGACCTCAACGCCCTGCTGCGGAAGGGCACCACGGAGGCCTTTGCGGTGGTGGAGGGCGAGATCGCGGCGCTGTCCGGGGTGAAGTACGTCATCACCCTGGATACCGATACCCAGCTGCCGCGGGATGCCGCCCGGCAATTCGTCGGCGCCATGGCCCATCCCCTCAACCGGCCGCGCTACGACGCGGGGCAGCGGCGGGTGGTGGCCGGTTACGGCATTCTGCAGCCGCGGGTGACGGTCAGCCTGCCGGGCACCCATCGCTCTCACTACGCACGCCTCTACGGCGGCGAGCCCGGCATCGACCCCTATACCCACGCGGTCTCCGATGTGTATCAGGACGTGTTCGGCGAAGGCTCTTTCATCGGCAAGGGCATTTACGACATCGACGCCTTCGAACTGGCCCTGGCGGGACGCTTTCCGGAGAACCGCATCCTCAGCCACGACCTCCTGGAAGGCTGTTATGCCCGCTCGGGCTTGTTGAGCGACGTGCAGTTGTACGACGATTACCCGGCCCGTTACGGCGCCGACGTCAGCCGCCGCTACCGCTGGATTCGCGGCGACTGGCAACTGGCGGGCTGGCTATGGCGCCGGGTGCCGGCGGGACGACCGGAGGCCGGAAAACGGCGGGAGCGCAATCCCCTGTCGCCCCTGTCCCAGTGGAAGCTCTTCGACAATCTGCGGCGCAGCCTCATCCCGGCAACGATGACCGGCCTCCTGCTCTTCGGATGGGCTTCACTGCCCGCGCCCACGCCATGGACCCTGGCGGTGCTTGCCCTCGTGCTGCTGCCGCCCTTGGCAAGCGCCGCGGTGGGCCTCTTCCGCAAGCCGGGCGAGGTACTCGTCACCCAACACCTGAGCGCCGCATGGCGGACCGTGTCCCGCCAGATGCGGCAGGTCGCCTTCGAGATCGCCTGCCTGCCCTATGAAGCGTGCTACACCCTCGACGCCATTCTGCGCACCCTGTGGCGTACTGTCGTCAGCGGCCGCCAGCTTCTGGAATGGAATCCGTCGAGCGAGGTCGATCGCCTGGCCAGGAGAACCGATCTCGCCGCCAACTACCGTACCCTGTGGGCTGCCCCAACCCTCGCCGCAGTGGTGGCTGTGGAACTGGCTGCCTGGAACGCTGCCGCCCTGCCCGCGGCGGGGCCTATCCTGCTGCTGTGGGTCACCGCACCGTTGCTCGCCTGGTGGGTCAGTCGCCCTCTTGCACCGCGCCAGGCGGCGCTGTCCGCAGAACAGAGCTTCTTCCTGCGCACCGTGGCGCGCCGGACCTGGGGATTCTTCGACCGCTTCGTTGCTGCCGAGGACCATTGGCTCCCGCCGGATAACTTCCAGGAATACCGGGCGGCCTCGGTGGCCCATCGCACGTCGCCCACCAACATGGGTCTGGCACTCCTGGCGACGCTGTCAGCCCACGATTTTGCCTATGTCACGACGGCCGGGCTGATCGACCGCACAGCCCGCGCCCTGGGGACGATGAAGGGCCTGGAGCGCTACCGCGGGCATTTTTACAACTGGTACGACACCCAGACGCTACAGCCCCTGCCGCCGCTGTACGTGTCGACGGTGGATAGCGGCAACCTCGCCGGGCACCTGCTGACCCTGCGGGCCGGCCTGCTCGGCGTGGTCGACGCGCCGATTCTCTCGGGCCGGCTCTTCGAAGGCGTGCGGGACACCTTCGGCGTGCTGGTCGATGAAGTGGGCATCGAGAACAAGACGGTGACCCACCATTTGCAGGACTGTGCCCGGGAGCTTGAAGCGGCGGTTGGCGCTGCGCCCGGAACGCTGCCAGCGATGCGGCGGGCCCTGGGGAAACTGTCGGCCCGGGTCGCGAGCTGTGCCAGCATGGCCGACGGCCGTGACGACGAAGGCGAGATTGCGCGGTGGATGCACGAGTTGGCGCGGCAAAGCAGCGATGCCGTGGAGGAATTGGGCTTTCTCGCGCCCTGGTCGGCGCTGCCGGCAGCGCCGGGGGGGCTGGAAGAATTTTCGGATGCCATGGCCATACCCACCCTGCGCGGTCTGGCGCATCTGGATTCGGCACTGAATCCCCGCCTCGCCCACCGGCTCGAGGCAGGAACGACGCCAGCGCAGCGCGACTGGCTGGAAGAATTGCGGCGTCACATTGCCCAAGGCAGCAGCCGTGCCCGCGACCGCATGGCGGCGCTGATCGGTCTTGCGTCCCGGGCGGGCGACATGGCGTGCATGGACTACGAATTCCTGTATGACCGGACCCGCCATCTGCTTTCCATCGGCTACAACGTCCATGAGCATCGGGTGGATGCCAGCTATTACGACCTGCTTGCCTCGGAGGCGCGCCTGTGCGCCTTCGTTGCCATTGCCCAGGGCCAGTTGCCCCAGGAAAGCTGGTTCGCCCTGGGCCGCTTGCTGACCGGCACCGGGGGCGACCCGGTCCTCCTGTCGTGGAGCGGCTCCATGTTCGAATACCTGATGCCGCTCCTGGTGATGCCCAGCTACGAGAACACCCTGCTCGACCAGACCTGCAAGGCGGCGGTGGCCCGGCAGATCGAATACGGCATCCAGCGCGGCGTGCCTTGGGGGATGTCGGAATCGGGGTACAACACGGTGGATGTCCATCTCAACTACCAGTACCGGGCTTTCGGCGTCCCGGGCCTCGGGCTCAAGCGCGGCCTGGCGGAAGATCTGGTCATCGCCCCCTATGCCTCGGCCCTGGCGCTGATGGTGGCGCCGGAAGAAGCCTGCCGCAACCTGCAACGGCTCGCGGCCGAGGGTTTTCTCGGCAAATACGGCTTCTTCGAGGCCATCGACTACACGCCGGCCCGGCAGCGGCGGGGCCAGGCCCAGGCGGTGGTGCGCTCCTTCATGGCGCACCATCAGGGCATGAGCCTCCTTGCGCTGGCTTACCTGCTCCTGGATCAGCCCATGCAGCGGCGCTTCGCTTCGGACCGGCTGTTCCAGGCGGTGATGCTGCTGCTCCAGGAACGCATTCCCAAGGCGACCGCGCTCTTTTCCCATACCGCCGAACTGGCCGATGCGCGCTCACCAGCGGCCAGCGCCGAAACGCCGATCCGGGTGTTCAAGAGCCCGGATACACCGCTTCCCGAAGTTCAGTTGCTGTCCAATGGCCGCTACCACGTCATGGTCACCCATGCCGGCGGCGGCTACAGCCGCTGGAAAGATCTGGCGGTGACGCGCTGGCGCGAGGACGTCACCCGCGACCACTGGGGCAGTTTCTGTTACCTGCGGGACCTGGCGAGCGGGGACTTCTGGTCCACTGCCCACCAGCCGACCTGCCGCCCGGCGGCCAGCTACGAGGCCGTCTTCTCGGAAGGGCGGGCCGAGTTTCGTCGGCACGACATCGTGGATGGCGGGGACGGAAGCTTCGAGACCCATACCGAAATCGTCGTCTCGCCCGAAGACGACATCGAGCTGCGGCGCATCCGTGTCGCCAACCGTTCGCGGCAGCGGCGGGCCATCGACATCACCAGCTTCGCCGAGGTGGTGATCGCGCCACCCGCCGCCGAAGCGCTGCACCCGGCTTTCAGCAACCTGTTCGTGCAGACCGAGATCCTGCCGGAACGGCGGGCCATCCTGTGCACCCGGAGACCCCGTTCCAACGGGGAGCCGGTGCCCTGGATGTTCCACCTGATGGCGGTCCATGGCACGGCCATTGCCGATGTATCCTACGAGACCGACCGGGCGCGCTTCATCGGCCGTACGCGGGATGCGGCGTCGCCGCAGGCCCTGGTGCAGGCGGGGCCGCTCTCCGGCAGCGCGGGTTCGGTGCTCGACCCCATCGTCGCCATCCGCTATTCGCTGACGCTCGACGCCGGGCAGTCGGCCACCGTCGACCTGGTGAGCGGTATCGCCGACAGCCGAGACGCCGTCCTCGGGCTGGCGGACAAATACCAGGACAGGCACCTCGCCGACCGGGTCTTCGACCTGACGTGGACCCACAGCCAGGTCGTTCTCTGGCAACTCAACGCCAGCGAAAGCGACTCGGAGCTTTACGCCCGGCTCGCCAGCCGGGTCATCTACGCCCATGCCTCCCTGCGCGCCGACAGCAGCGTACTGCTGAAGAATCGCCGTGGGCAGTCGGGACTGTGGGGGTACGCCATTTCCGGCGACCTGCCCATCGTCCTCCTGCAGATCGGCGACGTCGCCCATATCGATCTCGTACGCCAGCTGGTCCAGGCCCACGCCTATTGGCGGCGGAAGGGCCTGGCGGTGGATCTGGTGATCTGGAACGAGGATCACGCCGGCTATCGGCAGCGGCTTCAGGACCAGATCATGGGCATGATCTCGTCGGGTATCGAGGCCAGCGTCATCGATCGCCCCGGCGGAATCTTCGTGCGGCAGGCCGAGCAGATTTCGAGCGAGGACCGTGTCCTGCTCCAGGCCGTGGCCCGCGCCATCATCACCGACTGCAACGGCGGCCTGGCAGAACAGCTCGACCGAAGCGCCATGGCGGAAGCGAAGATTCCCCATCTGCCGCCCAGCCGGCGGCTGCCGTCGGAACCGGTTTCACCGCCATCCATGGCCCGGGACGATCTGATCCTCTGCAACGGCCTGGGCGGATTCACCCCGGACGGGCGTGAATACGTCGTCGTGCTCAAACCCGGCGAGACCACGCCGGCACCCTGGGTCAACGTGCTGGCCAATCCCCATTTCGGAACCGTGGTTTCCGAAAACGGCACGGCCTACACCTGGAGCGAGAACGCCCATGAGTTCCGCCTCACCCCCTGGGCCAACGACCCGGTGAGCGATGCCGGCGGCGAGGCTTTTTACCTGCGGGACGAAGAGACCGGCCACCTCTGGTCCCCGACGCCTTCACCCGCCGCATCCGCGACGACCCACGTGATCCGGCACGGCTTCGGCTACAGCGTCTTCGAAACCTGCAGTGACGGGATCTATTCGGAGTTGTGGGTCTACGTGGCCACCGACGCCCCGGTCAAATTTTCCCAACTCAAGCTGCGCAACGCCTCCGGCCGCCCGCGGCGCCTGACCGCCACGGGCTATGTCGAGTGGGTGCTGGGCGATCTGCCGGCAAAATCGGCCATGCACGTGAGTACCGGGGTCGACGTGGCGAGCAAGGCGCTGTGGGCACGCAACCCCTACAACGGGGAATTCGCGGAACGGGTGGCGTTTTTTGACACCGATGCCGCGGCCCGTACCGTCACCGGCGACCGGACGGAGTTCATCGGGCGCAACGGTTCCCTGCATCGCCCGGCGGCCCTGGGTCGCACACGTCTCTCCGGCCGGCTGGGGGCAGGGCTCGACCCCTGCGCCGCCATCCAGGTCAGCGTCGATCTTCCCGACGGCCAGGGCCGCGATGTCGTCTTCCGGCTCGGTCTGGGGCGCGATGCCGAAGACGCCAGCCAGCTCGCGCAGCGTTTCCGGGGGGTCGCCGCAGCGCGGGTGGCGCTGGAAGCTGTCTGGCACCAGTGGAATCACACCCTGGGCGCTGTCCAGGTGGAAACCGCCGATCCGGCAGTCAATGTACTGGCCAACGGCTGGCTGGTTTATCAAACCCTGTCCTGCCGCCTCTGGGCCCGCAGCGGCCACTACCAATCGGGGGGCGCCTTCGGCTTCCGCGACCAGTTGCAGGATGTGATGGCCCTGGTTCATTGCGCACCCGGATTGGTCCGCGACCACGTGCTCCTCTGTGCCAGCCGCCAGTTCGTGGAGGGCGACGTGCAGCACTGGTGGCATCCGCCTGCGGGGCGGGGTGTCCGCACCCATTGCTCCGATGATTACCTGTGGCTGCCCCTGGCCGTCGCCCGGTACGTGGCGACGACCGGAGACTCCGGCGTGCTGGACGAGACGATCGCCTTCCTCGAGGGCCGGCCGGTCAATGCCGAGGATGACTCCTATTACGACCTGCCGGGCCGTTCCAGCGAAACGGCAAGCCTCTACGAGCATTGCCTGCGGGCGATCCGGCACGGCCTGCGCTTCGGTGCCCACGGGTTACCCCTGATCGGCTCGGGCGACTGGAACGACGGCATGAACCTGGTGGGCTTCCAGGGTCGCGGGGAAAGCGTCTGGCTGGGCTTCTTCCTCTGCGACGTGTTGCGGCGCTTCGCCAGACTGGCAGAAGCCCATGGCGACCCCGACTTCGCCCGGCTGTGCGTTGAAGAGGCGGGGCGGCTGCACGAGAACATCGAGTTGCACGCCTGGGACGGGGCCTGGTATCGGCGGGCCTATTTCGATGACGGCACCCCCCTCGGTGCTGCCGCCAATGCCGAATGCCGCATCGATTCCATCGCCCAGAGCTGGTCGGTGCTTTCCGGAGCGGGGGATGCCGGCCGCGCCCGCCTGGCCATGGACGCGGTGGATCGATTCCTGGTTCGGCGCGGCGAGTCCCTCGTGCAGCTCCTGGACCCGCCCTTCGACAAATCCGGCATGGACCCGGGCTACATCCGCGGTTACGTTCCCGGGGTGCGCGAAAACGGTGGCCAATACACCCACGGCGCCATCTGGGCCGCCATGGCTTTCGCCGCCCTCGGGGACGGCGCGCGCGCCTGGGAACTGCTGGACCTCATCAACCCGGTCAATCATGCGCGCTCGCCCCAGGGCGCCGCCGTCTACAAGGCAGAACCCTATGTCGCGGCGGCCGATGTCTATGCGGTCGCGCCCCATGTCGGCCGCGGCGGCTGGTCCTGGTATACCGGCTCGGCGGGGTGGATGTATCGGCTCGTCGTCGAATCGCTCCTCGGCCTGCACCGGGCGGGCGAAACCCTGCATCTGGCCCCCTGCCTTCCGCCCGACGGGCAGCCGTTCAAGATTCATTACCGGTTTGGCGAGACGGTCTATCACATCGCCGTCACGCCCTTGCCCAGCGGGGCACCCGGCATCGGCGTGCTCGTCGATGGCGCCGCGCAGCCCGATATGGCGCTCCGCCTGGTCGATGACCGACGGGAGCACCTGGTGGAGGTCAACATCCATGCGCAATAAGACCATCACCCTCGCCCTGCAAGGCGGCGGTTCCCACGGCGCCTTCACCTGGGGGGTACTCGACCGCCTGCTGGAAGAGCCGCGGCTCGGCATCGAGGGAATCAGCGGTGCCAGCGCCGGGGCAATGAATGCGGTGGTGCTGGCCCACGGCTATACCCGTGGCGGGCGGGACGGCGCACGCCTTGCCCTGAAGCGCTTCTGGGACGCGGTCGCCACTCGCGAACCCCTGACGGCCATACCCGACAATCCGTTCGCGCCGGATGGCGGCGGAGCCCTGGGCAGCGACAACCCGCTGCGGGCCTTTCTCTTCATGACGCGGTATTTCTCTCCTTATCAGCTCAATCCCCTGGACGTAAACCCATTGCGGGATATCCTGGAGGATCAGGTCGATTTCGAAGGTCTGCGCACCGACTGCCCGATCGCCCTGTTCATCGCCGCAACCCGCGTCAGCACGGGCACGTTGCGCATCTTCGGCACCCGGCAGATCACCCTCGAGGCCTTGCTGGCGTCGGCCTGCCTGCCGGCGCTGCACCACAGCATCAAGATCGACGGCGAAGCCTACTGGGATGGCGGCCTGACCGCCAACCCGCCGCTCTATCCGTTGCTTGCCGGATGTTCCGCCGACGATCTGCTGATGGTGCTGCTCCACGGCGAGCCACTGGCAACGATTCCGGCCACGGCCGACGAGATCGCCCGACGCTTGACCGAGATCGGCTTCACTGCCGGGTTTTTCGCCGAAATCCAGGGTCTGTTCCTGGCGAAGCAGGAGGCGGAGCGGGGCTGGGGTGCCATCGGCCGCCTGCAGCGCAAGCTGCGCCGTCTGCACCTGCATCTGATCGATGCCCCCAAGTACATGAGCACCCTGGGCGTCCTGAGCAAGGCCAACACCCACGCATCCTTCATCGCCGCGCTGTACGAGGAGGGCCGGCGGCGGACGGACTTGTGGCTGGCCGCCAACCTGCAGCGGGTGGGCGTGGCGTCGTCCTGCGAACCGAGCGATGTGCTGCGCTGAGCACCCAGGCCGGGCCGCCCGGGAACCAGGCCATGGCGCGGCAGATAGCCGGCACAGCCGGCTGGTTCCGAACGCATCCCGGGCGCTGGCCGTGACCCGACAATTTCTCGCCGACCTGCATCCCGGTACTGCCGGCGTCCGGGCCGTCACCCTCGACAGCAATCTGGAGCGGGATTTCGCCCTCGACAGTCTGAGCCGCGTGGAACTGGCGGTACGCATGGAGGGCGAGTTCGGCCTGGCCCTGCCCGAGTTGGCCCCGGGGCGAGGCGACGACGGTTCGGGACCTGCTTGCCGCGCTGCACATCGTCTCCGGGGGGCCGTCGCCGGTGGCCATCATGCTGCCCACCGGCCCCGAGTACTTCTACGCCTACCTGGGCATTCTCCGGGCGGGGGCGGGGGCGGTGCCGATCTATCCGCCGGCGCGCCTGTACCAGATCGAGGAGCACGTGCGCCGCCATGCCGGCATCCTCGCCAACGCCCAGACCCCGCTATTGCTTTCCGTTGCCGTAGCGAGGGGCGTGGCGCGACTGCTCGAGGCGCGGGTTGCCGGGCTGCACCGGGTGGCCACTGCGCCGGAACTTCTGGAGGGTGTTGGCCGGCCAATCGCCGCACCCATCGCCTCCGGGGACATCGCCTTTCTGCAATACACGGGTCGTTGATACACCGGCACTTTATTCGAGAGAAACGGGAGCAGTTTGTATGTCCCATGCCCAAGTCCTTGCTGCCGCACGCCCGTGGGTCATTCGTCGAAGCCGTCTCTACTTCCCACGCCGTATTTCTAATGTCGCTTTAGCCGAGGCATCAGAACCCCCATTGGTCAATCTAGGCTCGGTTCACAGCCGTCGCGCAGACCAGTTTCTTCTTTGGATTCATGCCGGCGCAAAACAAGTCGCTGTCGCTGATACTTGATCCGTCACTCCCGGCAGCCAAGCTCAACCATTCCCGGGCGTCCGCTTACCCGACTGCACAATTGCCGCTTTGTGTCGCTTTGAACCAACAAACCCCATACGCCTCAACCGTGACCCCGGCCGCCAGACCCATGCCGCGCGCCAACCGCGCCATCCGTCGGCCTTCCCGGCTATCATGGGCGCCTTGTCGAAACCCTGCCGACCCCTGGTCGCCCCATCGTCATGTTCCGTCCCGCTGCCCTCCTGCTCGCCCTTCTCCTCCCTCTTCCCGGCCTGGCCGAAGCCCCTCGTGACGGGGTCGAAGTCGGCAAGGCTTCGCCAGTACGCAAGCTGGTACCGGCCGATCAGCTGGAAAAGGCCGCCGCCCAGCAGTACGCCCAGTTGAAGCAGCAAGCCGCGTCCCAGGGCGCCCTGGTGCCGGACAATCATCCCCAGGTGCAGCGCCTGCGTGCCATCGCCCAGCGCATCCTGCCCCACACCGAGCGCTTCAATTCCCGGGCCGATCGCTGGAAGTGGGAAGTCGTCCTGATCAAATCCAAGGAGCTCAACGCCTTCTGCATGCCCGGCGGCAAGATCGCCTTCTACACCGGACTCATCGATACCCTGCACCTTTCCGATGACGAGGTCGCGATCGTGATGGGCCACGAAGTAGCCCACGCCCTGCGCGAACACGCCCGGGAGCGGGTGGCCAAGACCCAGCTCACCCAGATCGGCACCGCCATCCTGGGAGAGCTGATCGGCGGCGGCAAATACGCCGGCGCCTTCCAGTTGGGGGGCAATCTCATGACCCTCAAGTTCGGCCGCGACGACGAGACCGAAGCCGACGTGGTGGGTCTGGACCTCTCCGCCCGGGCCGGTTACGACCCGCGGGCCGGGGTCAGCCTGTGGAAGAAAATGGGCGCCGAGAGCAAGGGCGCTCCGCCCCAGTGGCTCTCCACTCACCCGGCGGGCAAGAACCGCATCGAGGAAATCGAGCGCCACCTGCCCGAAGTGATGCCCCTCTACGAAGCCGCCCGCAAGCGCGGCAATCAGTAGTTCTTGGCGTTACCCCGGGGCGGCATTTTCGGCTTGCCCGTGAAGGTGGCCGGCGGCACCTTGTAGCCTGCGGGTTTGCCGTTTTGGTCGACGACGATGTTGGCCGACTGCTGCTTGGGATCCTTGCGGCTGGCGGTGATCTCCAGGGTCGCCGCCCGGGCCGGACCATCCCGGTTGAGTTCCGCCCGCACGATGCGCGCCCGCTCGGCCGCGATGCGGTTGTCGACGGTCTGGGTGGATAACTTGCGCTCGGCCAGGATTTCCCGCATGCGCAAGAGCTCGTCCAATTCCCTGGAACTGCGGTGGGAACGGCGAGGCTCGCCCCATTTGGCCTTGGGCTGGGCCACGGCGATGTTGAATTCCTCCGGGCTGGTCACCAGCCGGGCGAGCTTGAGATTGTTGTTACGCATGGCCCATTCCAGCGCGCCGTCGCCCCAGTCGTTCTTGACCGACCGGTCGGCCCCCTTTTCGATGAGCAGGCGGGCGAGTTCCTCGCGCCCTTCGTAAATGGCCATCATCAGCACGCTGGACCCGTTGCTGCTGCGGGCATCGATGTCGGCGCCCCGCTCGATGAGCTGGCGGGCCAGGTCGCCGTGGCCGGCAAACACCGCGTAATGCAGGGCCGACCACTGCTTCTCGCCGGCGTTGATCTTGGCGCCCCGCTCCAGGAGCCAATCGACCGCCGCCTGCCGTCCCTGCCAGGCCGCCAGCAGCAGCGCGGTCTCGCCGTTGCCATTGCGGTAATCGATATCGGCCCCGTGGGCGAGGAAGAGGCGCATCAACTCCAGATTGCCCTCCCAGGCCCCGATCTGGAGCCCGCTGCCGATGCGGCTACCCTCGAAATCCGGCGGCAGGCCCGCGGCAAGCCAGGCCTCGGCCTTGGCGCGGTCGCCGAGTTCCATCTGCACCGAAAACTCCACCGGACTCGGCAGGCGGGTTTCCGCCCACGCCGGCATGGGCGGAAACCCACCCAGGCCCAGTGCGATTATCATTGCCGCCAGTGTCCGCCCCATGCCGCCATCCGTCATTTTCGCCAGCCGCCATTCTCGCATGACTTCCCCCCCTCGCCGGCTGCTGGCGGCGCTCGCCCTGTCCCTCCTCGCGCACGGCCTGCCCTTCGTCAGCGACTTCCTGCCCCGCCCCCGGGCGGCCCCTCCGCGCCCGCTGGTGGCCGAGTTGCGCCCCCCCGCCCCCCCCCTGCCCGAGACGCCACCCCTCTTCCTGCCCGAGCAGCCCGCCGCCAAGCCGGAGCCCCCTCCGCCGCCCCCGACGGCCCGTCCTCCGGAGCCGCGGCGCCCCAAACTTGTCCCCGCCCCCTCCCGCACCTGGCAGGAGGAGGTCAAGCGCCAATTCAGAAAGCTGCACGAGGCGGGTCTCTTCTACCCGGAGGAAGCCATCGCCCGCGGCCTGGAAGGCGAAGCCCTGGTGCTCCTCATCCTCGACGCCGACGGGAATGCCGTCGCCGTACGCCTGGAAACGAGCAGCGGCCACGGCATCCTCGACCAGGCCGCCTTGCGGGCCGCCCGCTCCCTCAGGAGCCTCCCCGGCGACGCCTCCAGGGAAACCCTGATTCCGGTGCGTTTTCGGCTTCGCTGAGGTCTGAATCGCCAGATTTTCGACGCTCGGACAGGGTCCGGGCCGCAGCGGGGATTCTCCCCGGTGGCAGGGGAACACTTCCCCAGCATTGCGGGGCCTTCGTGTCAGACCGCCCCTGCCGCCCGCAGGGCGGCAACCTCCTCCGTACCGTAGCCCAGGCTGGCCAGCACCGCGTCGGTGTGCTCTCCCAGGGCCGGCCCGGGCCATTCGGCGCCCCCCGGGGTCCGGGACAGCTTGGGGACGATGCCCGGCACCTTGATTTCCCGCCCCCCCGCCAGGCGGGCGGTCTGGATCATCTCCCGCGCCAGGAATTGGGGGTCGGAGAACATGTCGGCCACGGAATAGACCCGCGAGGCGGGCACCTCGGCTTTTTCCAGCAGGGCCAGCACCTCGGCTTCATCGTGGGCCGAGCACCAGGCGTCGATGAGGGCGTAGATGGCCTCGCGCCGGGCATCGCGGCCGGCGTTGTCGGCCAGGCCGGGATCGTCGGCCAGATCGTCACGACCGATGGCCCGCATGAAGCGCTTGAAGATGGCGTCGCCGTTGGCGCCGATGGTGACGTGCTTGCCGTCCCGCGTCGTATGGGTGTTGGACGGCGTGATGCCGGGCATGATGTTGCCGGTGCGCTCCCGCACGAAGCCGAACACGTCGAACTCCGGCACCATCGACTCCATCATGGCGAACACGGCTTCGTAGAGCGCCACGTCTACCACCTGTCCGGGACCGCCCTGCACCTCCCGGTGGCGCAGGGCCATCAGGGCCCCGATGGCGCCCCACAGGGCGGCGATGGAGTCGCCGATGGATATGCCGGTACGCACCGGCGGCCGGTCGGGGAAGCCGGTGATGTAGCGCAGGCCGCCCATGGATTCGCCCACCGCGCCAAAGCCCGGCTGATCCTTGTAGGGCCCGGTCTGGCCGAAGCCGGAAAGGCGCACCATGACCAGGCCGGGGTTTGCGGCCTGCAGGGATTCCCACGACAGCCCCAGCTTTTCCAGCACCCCGGGGCGGAAGTTCTCCACCAGGATGTCGGCCCCGGCAATGAGACGCCGCACGAAGGCGAGACCGTCAGGATGTTTCAGGTTGGCCGTGACCGAACGCTTGTTGCGGGCCTGGACCGCCCACCAGAGCGAAGTGCCCTCGTGCAGCTTGCGCCACAGGCGCAGGGGGTCGCCGCCCTGGGGGGATTCCACCTTCACCACCTCGGCGCCGAATTCCGCCAGGATGCGGGTACAGAACGGCCCGGCGATAAGGGTGCCGAGTTCGACGACCTTCAGGCCGGCGAGGGGTTTTTGCGTATCCATCATGTCCAGGGCTCCCAATGCTCAACCGCAAGATGCGTTCCCCACAAGCGCGCGACCTTCTCTCTCACGACCTGGGGAGCGCCGCTCGTGGCCACCCGGAGACCCCCATGGCCTCCCCCGAGCAGCCCCGCCGTCGTAAGGATGCGCTCGAGTTGCCGCGCCACGGCTTCGCCGGTGTCGAGCAGGGTCACGGCCTGCGGCAAGCGGCGGGCAATCGCCGCCGACACCCAGGGATAGTGCGTGCAGCCAAGAACCACCACATCCGCCGCCGCCAGGGGAGGAACGAAGGTGTCGAGCAGTTGCGCAACGCCTTCCCCATCCGGTCCCTCGGCTTCGATGGCCTCGGCCAGCCCGGGACAGGCCTGGGCGATGACCCGGAAGCCCTCGGCGTGCCTATCCACCAGGCTGCGGAAACGCTCGCTCTCCAGGGTGCGGGTGGTAGCCAGGACGCCGATGGTGCCGCTGCGGCTCAGGGCGGCGGCAGGCTTGACGCCCGGTTCCAGGGCCACCACGGGGAGTCGGGTGGCAGCCCGGATGGCTTCCGCCGCCGCCGCGGTCGCGGTGTTGCAGGCGATGACCAGGGCCTTGGCGCCCCGCCGCACCAAGCCCTGGGCGATAACCACGCCCCGCTCGCGCAGGAAGACCTCGGGCCGGTCGCCGTAGGGCAGGAAGCGGGTGTCGGCGAAATAGAAGAAGTCCTCCTGGGGCAACCGGTCGCGCAGGGCCCGCAGGACGGTGAGGCCGCCCAGGCCGGAATCGAACACGGCGACGGGAGCGTTCGGGCTCATGGGGGCAGCGGGCGAGGGGCGCAGACCAGGGCTCACCGCGGCGCGGCGGGCCAGGCAGCGACGAGTTCCACCAGGGAGCGCTGGCTGACCTGGACCAGGCCGCGGCGGGGCCGGTCGAGGTCGAGGACGAGGAAAACCAGGAACACCATCATCCCGGCCAGCAGATACCCCGCCAGGGAGAGCCGGTGGCCGGCCAGACCCGCGCCGTAACCGACGACGCCCCCGGCGAACAGGAGACAGGCGTAGAGGAAATCCAGGATGGGTTCCGGCACATGGCGGTCGAGGGCGGCTTCGCGGGTGTCGGCATTATCGAAGGCTTCGTTGATGGCCTGGACGAAAAGTCCGCCGGTGGCCGGCCGGGAATCGACGGCGATCACCTGGCGCACCCCCTCCCAGAGGGCGTCCCGCGCCGCCGATGTGCGGGCGGCCAGGGCCTGGCGCCCCCCGTGGTCGTCCAGGCTGATCCGTCCTGCCTCGACGCGGGTCTGGGCATAGGCACGCAGGAGCCGCTGCATGTGCGGAGCCTGTTCGGGCGGCAGCAGGCCGATACGCAGCCAGGCGGTCCCCAGGGCGTTGGCCTCGGCGACCAGGGCCTCGCTGCGGCTGTCGTAGCGTTGCAGCGCCAGTGACAGGGTAAAGCCCAGTACGATGGCCAGGATGCCGAGAGTGGCGCCCTGGATGAAGCGGACGTGCTCGCGGAAGGCATCCTGCGCCCCGGGCGCGGCGCGGCGTCCCAGGCGGGTGCCGACTTCCACCGCCGCCGCCATGCTGACGAAGAGCGTCAGGGCGATGAGGGCGCCGGGAATGTCGTAGCTAAGCTCGTGCATGGGGTCAGGGCTGCGGAATGGCGGGAACACCCTCGCCGGTGGGCGACAGTTTAACCGCATGACGGACCGGGCCGGTACGGGCGGGCAGCGCCCGGGCGCACCGGCTCCCGGCGGCGGGGCGGCCGGGCGCAGGCAATTCCGCACCGGGGAAGCGCAGGCAGCGTGGGGCGCAGGAAACACCGGGGCCGGGCCGACGACGGAAAATGACGCCGCTCTCCGCCCGCGGCGAGGCTTGCTTTACACTATTGCGTCATTCGCTTCGAGGTCGATGGTGCGGCGCCTATTCGTTTCCCTTTTTCTCGCCTCCCTGACGCTGCCGGCGGCAGCCCAGGCGCAGGCCCCGGCCCCCGGCGTCGGCGCCGGAACCTTCGTCCAGGCCCTCGCGGCCCTGGGCCTCATCGTCCTCCTGCTCCTCGCCCTGGCCTGGGTCGCCCAGCGCATCGGCGGCGGACGGGCCTTCGGCACGGCGGGCATGAAGGTGGTCGGCGGGCTTTCCCTCGGCCCGCGGGAAAAGGTGGTCCTGGTGGAGGTGGGCGACACCTGGCTGGTGATCGGCGTCGTCCCCGGCCAGATCCGCACCCTGCACACCCTGCCCAAGGGCGAGACCCCTGAATCCTCCGGCGCCGGGCCGGAGCGCCCCTTCGCCCGCTGGCTGAAGGAAATGGTGGAGCGCCCCCGTGGCTAGGCCGCCCAAGCCCTTCCTCGGCGCCCTTGTCCTGCTCGCCGGCCTGCTGCCGGCGGGGGTCGCCCTGGCCCAGGCCGCGGGGGGCCTGCCGGCGGTGACCAGCACGCCCTCCCCGGGCGGCGGAACGACCTATACCCTGTCGATCCAGACCCTGCTCACCCTCACGGCGCTGACCTTCATCCCGGCCATCGTGCTCATGATGACGGGCTTCACGCGCATCGTCATCGTCCTTTCCCTGCTGCGCCACGCCCTGGGCACCCAGACTTCGCCCCCCAACCAGGTGATCGTCGGGCTGTCGCTCTTCCTCACCTTCTTCGTCATGGCACCGGTGGCCGATCGCATCTACACCGAGGCCTACCAGCCCCTGAGCGAAAATCGCATCTCCTTCGTCGAAGCCGCCGACCGGGCTTCGGTCCCCCTCAAGGCCTTCATGCTGAAGCAGACGCGGGAGTCCGACCTGGCCCTCTTTGCCGGCCTGGCCAAGATCGAGCGCATCGAGAAGCCCGCCGACACTCCCCTGCGCGTCCTGGTGCCGGCCTTCGTCATCAGTGAGTTGAAGACCGCCTTCCAGATCGGCTTCGTCATCTTCATTCCCTTCCTGGTCATCGACCTGGTGGTGGCCAGCGTCCTCATGTCCATGGGCATGATGATGATGTCGCCGGTCCTGGTGGCCCTGCCTTTCAAGCTGATGCTCTTCGTGCTGGTGGATGGCTGGCACCTGGTCATCGGTTCCCTGGTCCAGAGCTTCGCGCCATGACGCCGGGCATGGTCATGGAAATCGGCCGCCAGGCCATCGAAGTGACCCTGGTGGTCGCCGCGCCCCTGCTCCTCGCGGGCCTGGTGGTGGGCCTCATCATCAGCATCTTCCAGGCGGCGACCCAGTTGAACGAAGCCACCCTGCAATTCGTCCCCAAGCTGGTGGTCATGCTGCTGACCCTGCTGCTCCTCGGCCCCTGGATGCTGCAATACCTGATCGATTACATCCAGCGTCTCTTCAGCAGCATTCCCCAGCTTATCGGCTGACGGCCATGGCGCGCCGTCCTCTGCAATCCCGCGCGCGCCGCCAGCGAGCCTGAAGATGATCGCCCTCACCTCCGCGCAGCTCGACGCCTGGATGGCGGCCTTTCTCTATCCCCTGACGCGCATCCTGGGCGTCTTCGCCTTCGCCCCCCTGCTGGGCAGTGCCGGCGTGCCGCGCCGCATCCGTCTGGTCCTGGGCCTGGCCATCGCCGTTGCCCTGGCCCCCATGCTGCCGCCCATGCCGGACGTGGCGCCGGCCTCCGGCACCGGATTCGGCATCCTGATCGAGCAGGCCCTCATCGGCGTGGGCATGGGCTTCGCCATGCGGGTGGTGTTCAGCGCGGTGGAAATCGCGGGGGAATTCATCGGCCTGCAGATGGGCCTGGGCTTCGCCACTTTCTACGACCCGCTCTCCAGCGGCCAGACCCCGGTGGTCACCGAGTTCATGAATCTCCTGGCGCTCCTGGTGTTTCTTGCCCTGAACGGCCCTCTGCTCTACGTCGCCACCCTGGCCCAGAGCTTCACCGCCCTGCCGGTGGGCGCCGGCCTGGGCGCCACGAGCTGGCGCAATCTCGCCGAACTGGGCAGCGTCATGTTCTCGGCCGGACTGCTGCTCGCGCTGCCGGTGCTGGTCTCCCTCATCATCACCAACCTGGCCCTCGCCGTGCTCACCCGGGCCTCTCCGCAACTGAACATCTTCGCCGTCGGCTTCCCCATTACCCTGGCGGTGGGCCTCATTGCCCTGGGGGCCAGCCTGGGCTACCTGGCAGCGCCCCTGCAGACCCTCTTCGAGCAGGGACTCGCCTCCATGCTGGGCTTCGCACGACTGCGCTGATCGGGCGCGCCCGAAAAAATCACAGGCTCTGAGTCAGCCTCCGGTGGACGATGCAGGCGATGCGTCCCTCCGCAAACACGGCGCAGGGCTGCCACAAGTGCCGTTTCGCCGTAAAGTTACGCCGTGGAAAGCCCTCGTGGATATCGGGAGGATCGATGAATGCCAGAGACCTCGAAGCGGCGCTGCTCGAGCGCTGCTCCGTCGCCGCGCGGGACGATGCACAGGCTGCCCGGGATCAGCGGGAGGCCAATGTCTTTTACCTGGCAGCCATGCTTGTCCGGTCTCGTTTCCCGTGCGCGTCGAGCAGCTTGCTGCAAGCAAGCGATCGGTATTTCGCCGTCCATCCGGAAGAGCGGCTGGCTCCTGGCGACATCGTGAGGAAGGGCTGGATCCCAAGTCTGCCCCGCATGAGGGACATGTTGGCCCACCACCTGGTGGGATTGGCCTGACAGCCTGTGCATGAACCCAGACCGCTTGCCAATCCCCGGAATGCCTGGTGCCCTTGACCTTCACGCGACTCCGCAATGCTCACCCCGCGGAGGCCGGGGAACGCGCCGACCCTGTTTGTCTCTCTCGCAGAACGGCAAAATCCATGGCGAAAACCCCATTCCTTCACACTGACACGGCACTGGCCGGCGGGCTGAAGACCCTTTTCTTGCAGCTCGAAGAGCGACTCGCCCTGGACCGCCCCATGAACGTGTACCTCGCCGGCGGCATGGCCGTCCATCTCTACACCGCGAATCGTGTCACCACGGACGTGGATGCCGCATTCGGGGGGCGGGTCCATATTCCCAATGATCTGGTGGTCGAAGTTGGCCTGGAGGACGGAAGCAAGCAAATCCTTTACCTCGACACCCACTACAACTCGACCTTTGCGCTCATGCGCGAGGACGCTTTGCAGGACGCCATCCCCATCGACCTGGGCACCGAGCAATTACAGCTGCGCGTACTCTCCCCCGTCGATCTCGCGGTCAGCAAGATTGCCCGCCTTGCCGCCAACGACCGGGAGGATATTGCCGCTCTGGTCCGCCGCGGCCTGACGACGGCGGACGCCATCGAGCGGCGTGCAACTTCCGCCCTGGCAGACTTCGTCGGTGGAGAGGCGCTGCTGCGACTCAATCTGCGTGACGTCGTGGCCCTGGCACGGCAGATCGAAGCCGCGGGCCCGGCGGCCCCAAAGTGAGCAAGGGGAGCGGCGGCAATCTGCCACAACCCCGCCCATCTTCCACACGCGCTGGCCAGGCCTCCAGAGATTGCAAGCCCTCCGCGTCCCTCAGCGGGCTGCGTTCTGCAGGAAGGAGTCGGCTTCGCGCCGCTGCACCAGACGGATGACGCCGTCGGCGACGCGGCGGGCACCCACGGTCTGGGAGTCGATGCCTTCGGTGTACTCGACGATCTGGTAGCCGCCGTAGCCCAGGTCGCCCTGGAGCTGGGCGGCGCGGCGGCGCAGGGCCTGGATGGATTCGCCGGCGCCTCCGGTGTGGTAGCGCTTCATGCGCAGCGCGAGGCGGAAGGTGTCTTCGTCCACGCGGGTTTCCTCGATATCCCAGTTGGGCGCCAGGGGGTCGTAGATCAAGTAGATGGCGCCCACGACCAGGGCGCCGGTCGCCAGCCGGGAGAGGGAAAGGCTCGTCTTGGCGGTAAGCAGGAGCTTCTTGTCCGGAATGAGCGGGCTGGAATTGGAACCGGGGCTGGAGCAGCCAGCCAGGATCAGAGCCGCCGAGGCGAGGGCTAGCGCACGCCTCATAGGATGTTGAACAGGGAAAGCTGGTTGACCTGCTTGAAGGAAAGCTGGGCTGCCTGAAGCTGCAATTGCTCCTGGGTAAGATTGGAGATGGCCTCGGCGTAGTCGATGTCCTGCAGGTCCGAGAGGCGCTGCTGGTACTGGAATTTCTGGTCTTCGCCCAGGGAGGTCAGCGATTGCAGGCCTTGCATGCGGGCGCCGACGTCGGCCCGGATACGGGAGACGTGGTCTATGGCGGCATGCAGATCATCTATCCCCTGAGTGTACGCCGCAGCCGTGTAGGCGACGCCGCTGTTGGGATCCAGGATGTCGATGACGTTCTGTACCGAGTCGAAGAGGCTGCGGCCGGTGACCGTGCCGCTGCCGTCCCGCACCTGCATGAAGAGCGACTGGCCGTCGACGGCGGTGTTCATGGTCTGGGTGGCATTGGCCTGGACCGCCCGGGGGCCGGTGTCGCCCTGGTAGCTGACGTAGAGATTGCCCAGGTTGTAGGTACCACCGCTGCCGACCACCTGGAAGGGCTGCACCTGGGTGCGGGTGCCCGAGAACATGTAGAGCCCGCTGGCGTCGCGGCCGTTGGCGACGGTCAGGATGTTCTGGAAGCGCTGCTTGAGCTCTTCGGCGATCATGCCCTTCTGGGCCGGGCTGTAGGAGCTGTTGCCGGCCTGGATGGCCTTTTCCAGGATGCTTTGCAATTCCCCCACCAGGTTGCCCAGTTGGCTGTCCACTGCCTTCAGGGCCGTGCTCGCGGCGGCCTGGTTGGTGAGGAACTGGTCGTTGACCTGCTTGGTCTGGGTGACCTCCAGGGCCTCGGAGGCCCCGATGGGGTCGTCCTTGGGGGTGAGAATCTTGCGCCCGGTGGACAACTGCTCCATGAAGCGCGCCAGTTCGGTCTGGTTGCGCTGGATGCCCTGGAGGCCGGAATCGAAAATCTGGGAGGTGCTGATACGCATGGTGCTTACCTCAACCCAATTCGAGGATGGTGTCGAACAAACGGCTGCCGACTTCGAGCATTTTGGCCGAAGCCTGGTAGGCCTGCTGGAACTTGATGAGATTGGCCGCCTCTTCGTCCAGATTGACGCCGGAAAGGGCCTGGCGCGCCGCTTCGGACTGCTCCAGGAGCGCCTGCTGCGCGTTGTTCTTGACCTGGGCCTGGCGGGTGCGGATGCCGTTGTCGGCCACCATCTGCGAATAGGCCGACTGGTAGGTGGCCGAGCCGCCGGCCATGGTGTTGCGGGTCTGCAGCCCGGCCAGGAGCAGGCCGTTGCGGTTGTCGTCCACGCCGCCGGCGTTGGTGGCCAGGGTGAAGCTGTCGCCGTTGCCCGGAGTGCCGGTAAGGGTGAAGGTGAGGCCGTCGAAGCCCACCCGGGCGATGGCGCTGCCGCCGTTGCTCAGATTGACGCTGCCCGCAGTCGTCACGTCCGAAGTCCCGTCGGCGTAAAACACCGTCACCGACGTTCCCACCGGAAAGCCCGACAGCGTCCCGGCCCCCGTATCGACGCTGAGGCTCAGGGGCAGATTGGCGAGGCTGTAGCCGGTGCTGACGCCGCCCTGGCTGAGAGTGAGGGTGCCCGTATTGGTGAGGGCCGCCTGGCTGCGCACCGGCGCGGCAGCGGCGACGAGGCGGGGATCGGTGGCGAAGCGCGCGTCCACGTCGATATTGCGGGCGATGCTGCGCGTGGGCTGGAGGGTGAAGTTGTCGCCGGCATCGCCCACCGCGGTGATGTCGATGGACAGGCCATCCACCACCACCGTTCCGATTCCGGTGCCGGCGGCCACCGCGGTGCCATCCGACAGACGGGTGATGGTGTAGGCCCCCCCGGCGCCGAAGGCGATCTTGTAATCGCTGCCGGTCAGGCGGGTAAACAGGCTGCCGTCGGTCACATCGACGCTGCCGGAAGAGATGTTGGGCAACACGAGGGCGTTGCCGGTGGCGCTGTTGACCGTGGTCTGCAAGGTGGCGAGGCTGGTATCGGACCAGGACTGGCCGTCGCTCGCCCGGGTCAGCGTATAGGTGCCGGCGGCGAAGGAGAGGGAAAAACGGCTGTCGGCGGCCGGGTCGACGAAGCTCGCGCTGATGGCGCCGCTGCCGGTGTTATTGGTATTGGGCGTCACGTCCGGGGTGCCGATGAGGAAAAAGTCCTCCACCAGCCCGGAACCGCTCACATTGCCCAGGAGATCGCGCCCCAGGGCGTGCTGGGCATTGAAGGTGAGCGCCATGGAGGCGGCGATGCGCCCCAACTGGTTGTAGGCGGTGTCGAGGGCCTCGCTGCGGAAGCTCAGCAGGCCGGACAGTTCGCCGCCGGTAATCAGGAATTCCGCCAGTTCCTGGGTTCCCCCGGCGGTCTGGAGCCCCACGGCGATTTTGCTCGGATCGGCGGAGGAGGCCAGGGAAGTCATGCTCATGGCCTGGGTGCCGATGACCAGTTGCTGGCCGGTCCCGACGAAGACGTTGAAGCTGCCGTCGCTGTTGGTGGTGGTGGTGACCTTGACCCGCTCGTTGAGCTCGGCCACCAACTGGTCCCGCTGGTCGAGGAGGTCGTTGGCCGGCTGTCCGAAGGAGGCCTCGGCGATGATGATGCGCTGGTTGAGGTCGGCGATCTGGCTGGCGTAGGCATTCACCTCGGTCACCACGGCCTGGATGCGGCCATTGACCTCGTCGTTCAACTGGTCGAGACGGTTTTCCAGGGTATGGAAGCGATCCACCAGGGTCTGGGCGGTGGACACCATGGTCTGGCGGGCGGGCAGTTGGGAAGGGTTGGCTGCCATCTGCTGCACGCCGGCGAAGAAATCCTGCAGGGCCGGCGAGAGACCCGCGTTGGCATCGGCCAGCATGTCGTCGATCTGGCCGATCTCGTCCAGATAGACGCCCAGTTGGCTCACATTGGTCTGGGCGTAATTGACCTGATTGGCGAGAAAGCCGCTGTAGAGGCGCTGCACGGTCACCACCCTCACCCCCTGCCCCAGCGATCCGGCGCCGGTCATCACCGCGGTATTGGTGGCCTGAATGGTGCGCTGGCGGTTGTAGCCGTCGGTATTGGCGTTGGTGATGTTGTGTTCGGTGACCAGCAGCGCCATCTGCGCCGCCGCCAATCCCGATACACCGATGCTGTAGATGCCTGTGCTCATATTCGTCCTCTGCTGAGGAGGTTAACGGCGCGTGCCGGCCAATGTTTAGCCGATCAATGCCTGCCGCAGGGTGGGGCCGCTGATGATGCGGGAAAGCTTTTCGGCATAGGCCGGATCGGTGGCGTAGCCGGCCTGTTGCAGGCGCCGGGCGAATTCCGCCCCGTCCTGGGAACCGATGACGCCGCCGTAGCGGGGATTGTTGCGCAGGAGCGCCGCGTAATCCTGGAACGCCTCGGCGTAGGATCCGTAGGCCCGGAAGCGCTCGCTCACCTGCTGCGGCACGCCGTCCACGTATTCCGTAGTCTGGGCCTCGACGGTGGCGCCGGTCCAGCCTCGTCCGGCCTTGATGCCGAACAGGTTGTAGCTGCCGCTGCCGTCGGAGCGCCGCGGTTCGCTGCGACCCCAGCCGCTTTCCAGGGCGGCGTGGGCCACCAGGAACTGGGGGGGAATGCCGGTGGAACGGCTGGCTTCGACGGCGTGGGGCCAGACGCGATTGACGAAGTCCCGCGCCGAGGCCGGGGCGGCGGCTTCGCCCGGCACGGGCGGGACGCCCGCAGCCTGGGCGGCGGAGAGGGAGGCCACCCCGCGGCCCGCAAGGGCCCCCGGGCGCAAGTCCGGCAGACCGGTGGGCACGGCAGCCGCCCCCGGGAGGCCCAGGGCGCCGACCCCGTCGCCGGAGTTCTTCAGATACTGCCCCAGTTGTTCCTCGATCAATCGGGCAAAGCCGAGTCCCTTGCCGGAAGCGAGGTTCTGCGCCAGCTGCTGATCGAGGAGCCCGGTGTAGAAGCGGGTCTGGTCGCTGTCCAGCAGGCCGTCCTGGGGCGTCGCATCGCGCATGCTCTTCATGACCATCTGCAGGAACAGGGTCTCGAACTGGCGCGCCGCTTCCTTCAATCCCTGCTGCGGATCCCGGGCCAGAGCCTCGCGGATGTCCTGACTGACGCGGGCATCCACCGCCAGCCGGTTGGGGGTGTCCTGAATCTTGATCGCCATGGTGACAGGGGGTCTCCGGCGCGGCTCAGACCGGGCGAAACCCGTGGAAGGGCCACCGCATCAGATCACCTCCAGTTCGGCGCGCAGGGCGCCGGCGGCCTTCATGGCCTGGAGGATGGCCAGCAGATCGAGGGGATTGGCCCCCAGGGCATTGAGCGCCTTGACCACGTCGGCGAGGTTGGCCCCGGCCTTGACGCTCATCAGGCTGCCGTTGTCCTGCTTGACCTGGATATCGGTGGTCGGGGCCTGGGCCAGCCCACCGGGCTGTTCGCCAACGACGACGGAGAGATTGCCGTGGGCCACGGCGCAGCTTTCCAGAGTGACCGTCCGGTTCATGACCACCGAGCCGGTGCGGGGATTGACGATGACCTTGGCGGCAGAAATCGCCGGCGTGACTTCCAGATTGTCCAGTCGCCCCAGGAAGGCGACCCGGGCGTCGGCTTCGTCCGGTGCCCGCACCCGGATCTGCCGGCCGTCCACCGCCTGGGCCACGTTGCGCCCCAGGGCGGCGTTGATGGCCTCGACCACTTTCTGGGCCGTGCCGAAGTCGGCGCTGGCCAGTTCGTAGTGGATGTAGGGGCCGTTGCCCACCGGCGTTGGCACTTCGCGCTCGACCGTCGCGCCGGCCGGGATGCGGCCCGCCGACAGGTGGTTGACCGTGACCTTGGCGCCCCCCGCCGAGGCACCGGCGCCGCCCACCAGCACGTTGCCCTGGGCGATGGCGTAAACCTGGCCGTCGGCACCCTTCATGGGGGTCATGAGCAGGGTGCCGCCCCGCAGGCTCTTGGCGTTGCCCAGGGAGGAAACGGTCACGTCCATGGCCTGCCCGGCCTTGGAGAAGGGCGGCAGGCTGGTGGTGACCATGACCGCCGCGGCGTTTTTCAGCTGGAGCTTGGCGGCTTGGTCGGCGGACAGGGTGATGCCCATCTGGGCCAGCATGTTGGCGATGGCCTGGGTGGTGAAGGGCGTCTGGGTGGTCTGGTCACCGGTGCCGTCCAGGCCGACGACGATGCCGTAACCGATGAGCTGGTTGCTGCGCACCCCCTGGATACTGGCCAGGTCCTTGATGCGCTCGGCCTGGGCCGTACCCGCCAGGAGTGCGCAGCAGCCGGCGGCGAGGATTGCCGCCTGCCGGAACCAATTGCCGCTCGATGTCTTCATTTGCCGCCTCCGGCCGTATTTTTCCTAGAACGGCAGAACACTAAGGAAGAAGCGTGCCAGCCAGCCGATGGTTTCCGAGTCGGCAATCTGGCCGGCGGATTTGTATTCGATGCGGGCGTCGGCGATCTTGGACGAGGGCACGGTGTTGGTGGAATCGATGAACACCGGATTGACCACGCCCGAGACGCGCACGTATTCCTGCTCCTTGCCGATGGCGACCTGCTTTTCGCCGGAAACCAGGAGATTGCCGTTGGGCAGGACCTCGATGACCGTGGCGGTCATGGTGCCGTTGAACAGGTTGCGGTTGCCGGCGTTGCCCTTGCCCTCGAAGGCGGTCGTGCTGGAGGCATCCAGCCCGAGACCCCGCAGGCCCTTGCCCGGCAGGCGGGAGACGGTGTTGACCTCCGCCGACATGGTGCTGGTCCGGTCGATCTTGGCGTTCGACGTCGTCGAAGCCGAGGTGCTCTCGGTGATGGTGACGGTGAGGGTGTCGCCGACGAAGCGCGCCCGGTGGTCCTCGAAGAGCGGCCGGCTGTAGCCTGCCTGATAGATGGCACCCCGGCCGACGGCCATGGCCGGGCGATCGGCGGGCCGCGTGGTCATGGGCTGATGGACGTTGGTCGGCGGAACGGTCTGGCAGGCGGCGAGGAGAAGGGCCACCAGCGCGAGGGAAGCGAGGCTTTTCATGGCGCGACTCACAACTGGGTCAGGCGACCCAGCATCTGGTCGGACGTGGACACCACCTTGGAATTGAGTTCGTAGGCCCGTTGGGTCTGGATCATGGTCACCAGCTCCTCGGCCACATTGACATTGGAGGTTTCCACATAGCCCTGGCTGACGATGCCGGCGCCGTTGGTCCCCGGGGTATTGGGGGTGGGGGCGCCGCTGGCGGCGGTTTCCTGGAACAGGTTCTGCCCCAGGCTTTGCAGGCCGCCCGGGTTGATGAAGGTGGCCAGCTGGATCGAGCCGATCTGGGTGGCGGTGGCGCTGCCGGTCTGGGTGACGGTCACGGTGCCGTCCTGACCGATGGACATGGACAGCGCATCGGCGGGAATGGTGATCGCCGGAGAAAGGGGAAAGCCGTCGGCGGTGACGATCTGGCCTTGATTGTCCTTCTGGAAGGAGCCGTCCCGGGTGTAGCCCGTGGTGCCGTCCGGCAGGAGGATCTGGAAAAAGCCGTTGCCCTGGACGGCAATATCGAGGGAATTGTCTGTCTTCTGCACATTGCCCTGGGTAAACACCCGGGCCACGGCCACCGGCCGCGCCCCCGTCCCGATCTGGAGGCCGGTGGGGATCTGGGTCTGCTGCGAGGACTGGGCGCCGGGCTGACGCAGGGTCTGGTAGAGCAGATCCTCGAACACGGCCCGGCCCCGCTTGTAGCCGTTGGTGCTGACGTTGGCCAGGTTGTTGGCGATGACGTCGAGCTGGGTCTGCTGGGCATCGAGACCGGTGCGGGCAATCCAGAGGGAGCGGATCATGGCATATTCCTAAGAGTGAATCATGCGGCCAGCGCAAGGAGCTGGTCGGCGCGCTGGGCGTTGCCTTCGGCGTTCTGCATCATCTTGATCTGCATCTCGAACTGGCGGGACAGGCTGATGAGATTGACCATGGCATCGACCACATTGACGTTGCTGCCTTCCAGGGCACCGGAATTGAGACGCACCTGATCGTCCACCGGCGCGGCTTCGCCGCCCCGCAGGCGGAAGAAGCCATCGTCCCCGCGCACCAGATCGGCCTCGGGGGGATTGACCAGCTTGATGCGCCCCACGGCGTTGGAACTGTTGGGCGTACCGAAGGAAGGCACCACGGAGACCGTGCCGTCGGGAGCAATTTCCACCACGTTGTCCGGTGGCACGTTGATGGGCCCGCCATCGCCCGCGACGGTCTGGCCGGCCTTGGTTTGCAGCAGGCCATTCACATTGACATCCAGGCTGCCGGCCCGGGTGTAGGCCTCGCTGCCGTCCGGCATCTGGAGAGCGATCCAGCCGCGGCCGCGTACCGCCACGTCGAGATTGCGGCCGGTGTACATGAGGGGGCCCTCGTCGAAGACATCGGCCACCGTCGCGTCTACCACGAAGGCCCGCGTCGGCACGCCCTCGCCGAGGACTGGCACGGCGCGGAAACGATGCTCCTGCGCCTTGAAGCCGATAGTGCTGGCGTTGGCCAGGTTGTGCGCATTGCCCGCCTGTTGCAGGAAGGTATGCTTGGCCCCGGTCATCGCGGTGTAGATCAGGCGATCCATGCTGGCGCTCCCGTCGTTTCAGAATCGATCAGCGCAGGTTGACCAGGGTCTGGAGAATCTGGTCCTGGGTCTTGATCGACTGGGCGTTGGCCTGGTAATTGCGCTGCTGCGTAATGAGGTTGACCAGTTCCGCCGTGAGATCCACGTTGGATTCTTCCACCGTCGCCGAGCTGAGCACCCCCAGGCTGGAGGTGTTGGGGGCTCCCACCAGGGCCGGACCGGAATCCGAGGTTTCCGTCCATTGATTGTTGCCCAGGGACTGCAAACCATTGGGATTGGTGAAATTGGCCAGCACCACCTGCCCCTGGTTGAAGGTCTGTCCGTTGCTGTAGCGGCCCTGGATGACGCCATCGTTGCCCACCGAGAGACCCACCAGATGGCCCGCGGTGTAACCGTCCTGCTCGATCCGGTTGGTGCCGAAGGGGCTGCCGAACTGCGTGCTGCCGGTGAAATCGATATTGAAGGCCAGGGGGGTCGCCGCGCCGTTGGTATTGCCCAGACTGGTCCCTACGTTGTTCAGATCGATGGAGATGGCCACCGGGTTGCCGCTGTTCAATTGCCCCGAGGTGTTGAAGTTCAGGGTTCCCAAGGGGCCGGTGGATCCGCTGTTCTGGTTGGTGGTGCCATCGACGTTGCCATAGACCTCCCAGTCCCCGGCGGTGGCCGCCTTGCGGAAATACATGGTCAGGGTGTGGGCGTTGCCCAGGGTGTCGTACACCGAAAGCGCGGTGGAAAAATTGTAGGTCAGGGGGTCCGGCGTCCAGCCGGCGACGGTACCGGCCCCGGGACCGTCGGCCCAGGCGCTGGTGGGCACCGTTTCCCGGGAATCCAGGTTGATGTTGGCCTTGACGCCATTGAAGGTCGAACTGGTGTTGGACCCGGTCGCCACCGGCGCCAGATCCGAGGCCGAAATCTGCAGGGCGACGGGCGTGGAGGCCGTGATGATGCCGGACTGGGCCGGGTAGCCGGTGAGGCGCATGCCCTGGTCGTTGATGACGTAGCCGTTCTTGTCCAGGTGGAACTGGCCGTTGCGGGTATAGGTCACCGCACCGTTGTTGTCCATGCGGAAGAAGCCGGCACCGTTGATCGAAATATCCAGGGGATTGTTGGTGGTGGTGATGTTGCCCTGGGTGAATTGCTGCTGCACGGCCGACAGACTGACCCCGATGCCCACTTGGCTGGAGCCGCTGCCGGCCAGGGAATTGGCATAGACGTCGGAAAAATGGGAAACCGCGCCCTTGTAGCCGACCGTACTGGCATTGGCGATATTGTTGCTGGTGACGTCGATGGCCTTGGACGCCGTATTGAGCCCGCTCAGACCTTGTTGGAATGCCATGATCTATCCCCTCAGTAAATTTCTTGCACGTCGTTGAAGGCAAAATCGCCGAGACTGCCGAGATCGAGCACGAAGCCGTTGCCGCTGCGGGTCACGGCACCCACCAGCCCCAATTGAAGCGCGGTGGGCGTGAGCGTCTTGCTGTCCTGGGTGGCCGTCACCTTGAAGCTGTAACTGCCGTCGGGGACCGCGCCGCCGGCGTTGTTCTTGCCGTCCCAGAGGAAGGTGGCGGTGCCGGCTTCGTATTCGCCCAGATTGGCCGTGCGTACCAGGTTGCCGGACTTGTCGAAGACCTGGACCTGCACGTTATCCACCGCCTGGTCGAGCTTGAAGCCCGCCGCGGCGACGCCTTCGGACAGGTTGATATTCTTGCCCGGCACCAGCACGGTTTTGCCAATGATGCCCGCCGCCTGCATGGCCTGGGCGTTGTTGTAGCCGTCGAGCAGCTTGGTCAGGGTGGCGTTGAGCCTTTCGATGCCATTGACCGTGTTGATCTGGGCAAGCTGGGTGGTGACCTGGGCGTTGTCCAGCGGATTGAGCGGATCCTGGTTCTTGATCTGCGTCATCAGCAGGGTGAGGAAGCGATCCTCCATGGCCTCGGTGGTCGATTTGCTCTTGGTGGTGCTCGAGGTGCCGTTGAGGGAGGCGAAGAGGTCTGCCGCCGATGCGGCAGCGCTGGTGGATGAGGTCGTTGCCATGGTTCAGTCCTCCTACTGGCCGATCTGAAGAGTGCGCATCATCATGTTCTTGGCGGTGTTCATGACCTCCACATTGCTCTGGTAGGAGCGCGAGGCGGAAATCATGTTGGTCATTTCCTCGACCACGTTCACGTTGGGGAAGGCGACGTAGCCCTTCTCGTCGGCGGCGGGGTTCTTGGGGTCGTACACCATGCGGGGCGGCGACGCGTCCTCGACCACCTGGCGCACCCGCACCCCCCGGGCCCCGTCGCTGCCACCGGCCACCGGAACGGCCTCGAAGACGACCTGCTTCGCCCGGTAGGGCCGCCCATCGGAAGAGACGATGCTGTCGGCGTTGGCCAGATTGGACGCCACGGCGTTGAGACGCATGGACTGAGCGGTCATGGCGCTCGAGGAGATGTGAAAGACGTTGAACAGGCTCATGCGATGGGCTCCAGGCGTCAGGATTGAGTGCTGAGGGCAGCCTTGAGGCCCTGCAGGCGGTCGCCCACCAGACGGGCCAGGATGTCGTATTGCAGGGCGTTCTCGGCCATCTGAGCGCGCTCCACGTCCATATCCACCGTGTTGCCGTCGACCGCCGACTGGGTTTCCTTGCGGTAGGCCAGGGGGGCCGAAGCCGCGGCGGACCCGCCCTCCAGGTGGCGATCGGAGCTGCGGCTGAGGGTCAGGTCGCCCAGCCCGCGCCCGCTCATGGCCTGGGCCATGGCAGAACGGAAGTCGAAATCCCGCGCCTTGTAGTTGGGGGTATCGGCGTTGGCGATATTGGCGGCGAGCACCTGATGGCGCTCGGCGCGCAGGCCGATGGCGGTGCGCAGGGAGTCCAGACTGGCGGCGATGCTTTGCATGGGCTTTTCCAAATAGACGTTGCGCCAGCCCTTTTGCAGGAAGCATGCCAGGGGCTGAAATACGCGGAACCTGCGCCCCGGGGCCCTCCCGCCAGGGGCACGAGGGGTCCGTTTCGGCAAGGATCGGCAAAACTTGCCGCCGCCGCTATTCCGCCTTGCCGCCCCCTTGGGCACAATGGCGAGGCCATGCCCCTCCCACGTCCCCGCGCACTGCTTCTGCTCTTCGCTTCGTGCTGCACCCTCCCCGGGGTCTCCCCGGCGACCGAGGCAGACCCCATCCTCGCGCTGGCCGAGCGCCATGCGCGGGAGCAAATCCGTGCCCTGCCAGGCCGGGTCAGCATCGAGATGGGGCGCCTCGACCCACGCACCAGACTGCCGCCCTGCCCCGCGCCGCAGGCCTATACCCCGCCGGGCGCCCGCCCCATGGGCAAGACCCAGGTCGGCGTGCGCTGCACCGCGCCGCGGGCCTGGAACGTCCTCATTCCCGTCCACGTGCGGGTCACGGGAAGCTATGTGAGCACCGGGCGCGCCCTGCCCGCCGGTCACCTGATCCAGGCCGAAGATCTGATCTCCAGCGAAGGGGAACTCGACAGCCTGCCCGCGGGCACCGTCACCGACCCGGCCGCCGTGGTAGGCAAGACCCTGCGCAACGCCCTGGCCGCCGGTCAGCCCCTGCGGTCCCAGCAGGTGCAGGCGCCCCTGGTCATCCGCCAGGGCCAGACGGTCCGGGTGATTTCAAGAGGTTCCGGCTTCGCCGTCAGTGCCGAGGGGCGCGCGGTGAACGACGCCGCAGCGGGCCAGTTGGTGCGGGTGCGCCTGTCGGAGAAGCAGGTGGTGTCCGGTACCGCGACGGCCGACGGCAGCGTCGAATTAAATTTCTGACTCAAGTCTTGCCGATTTGGGCCGATAATCCGGGTGAATCGAAAAAGTTTCCCGCAGGTGACTCCGTGAAAATCGACAATACCCTCAAGCCCACGACCCCCCAGGCCACCGCCCGGACCAGTGCCCCAAAGCCAGCGGCCACGTCCGGCACCGCTGCCGCCGACGTACACCTGAGCAGTCTGGCGGCCGACCTGGCCGGCGGCGACGATACGCCGCCCATCAACGCCGCCCGGGTGGCCGAAATCCGCCAGGCCATCAGCGAAGGGCGATTCACCATCGACTCCGGGGTGATCGCCGATCGCCTCATCGCGACGGCGCGCGAGTTGCTGCAAGGCCAGCGCAAGGCTTGATGTCCTCCCCCGCCGCCATCATCGGGCGGGAACTGGCGCTCGTCGAGCGCTTCCTCGCCGCACTTCTCGAAGAACAGGCCCTCCTGCGCCGGGGGGCGACGCAAGGTCTGGAAGGCTTTGTCCAGGCAAAGGCGGAATTGGCCCGGGATCTGAACGCCGTCTCGGCGGAGCGGGAAAGCTGGCTCGCGGCCCAGGGCAGCGACGCCGGACGGCGGGGAATGGAAGGCTGGCTCGCCCGCAATCCGGGGGATGAAATTTCGCGGCAGGCCTGGATGACGCTGATCGCCCGGGCCGAGGAAGCGCAAGCGGCCAACACGCTGAACGGCCAGTTGATCGCCCAGCGGCTGCACACCACCCATCAGGCCCTGGCCATTCTCTCCGCCGAGTCCCCGGCTGCGGGCCTTTACGGCCGCGACGGCCAGGCTGCCCTCGGCACGGGCAGCCGCATCATCGACTCGGCGTAGGCGCCCCCGCAGCAGCCTGGGGCACCTCGGTGGGCTCTTCCGGGCGGTTGGAGTCGATCAGGATGCTCACCCGCCGGTTGCGACCCCGGCCTTCCGGCGTGGTATTGGTTTCCAGGGGCCGGGTTTCCCCGTAACCGATGGCCGTGAGGCGCTCCGCCCCGACGCCGGAGTCGTTGAACAGGCGCAGCACCGTGGTGGCGCGCAGGGCGGAAAGCTCCCAGTTGGAAGGAAACTGCGGCGTGGCGATGGGAACGTTGTCGGTGTGGCCTTCGATGGTGATGGGAAAGTCCGTGGCCGCAAGAACCTGGGCGATGGCGCCCAGAGCACTCACCGAAGGGGCCTGGAGTCGCGCCTGGCCCGCGGCAAAGAGCACGCTGTCGTTGATTTCGATGGTCACGCCGCGGCTCGTTTCCAGAAGACGCACCTTGCCGGCGGCGACCAGGGGTTGCAGGGCTTCCATGATGTCCCTGGCCACGTTCTTCATCTTTTCCCGCTCGACCTTTTTCACCTCGGCCTGCCGGTCCACCTTGACCACCGGTTTGGGCGGCAGGACAGGCGCCCCCGGCGTCAGCGCAAGGGGTTGCCCGCCAGCCTGACCGGTGACGTTGCGAAAGGCGTTGGTGAGCGAATTGGACAGCACCTTGTACTTGCCCTCGTTGATCGACGAGAGGGCATACATGACGACGAAGAAGGCAAACAGCAGGGTGATGAAATCAGCGTAGGACACCAGCCAGCGTTCGTGGTTGGGGTGTTCCTCTTCCCGGTGCCTGCGGCGCGCCATCAAACAAGGTAGCCCTTGAGGCGGGCCTCGATGATGCGGGGGTTGTCGCCGACGGCGATGCCGATCAGCCCATCCACCAGCATTTCCCGGGCGGTGACCATGCGGCCGATGTAGTACTTGAGCTTGCCGGCGATGGGCAGGTAGATGAGGTTGGCGAGGCCGACGCCGTAGATGGTGGCGACGAAGGCCACCGCGATACCGGCGCCGAGTTTGGAAGGGTCGGTGAGATTTTCCATGACGTGGATGAGGCCCATGACCGCGCCGAGGATGCCGATGGTGGGCGAATAGCCCCCGGCGGCTTCCCAGATGCGGGCGGATTGCTTCATCTCTTCTTCGAAGGCATCGATCTCGACTTCGAGCAATTCCCGCAGGCGCTCCGGATCAGCGCCATCCACCAGCATCTGGAGGCCCTTCTTGGCAAAGGGATCCTTGAGCTGGGGGATGAAATTTTCCAGGGCCAGGAGCCCTTCGCGACGGGAGACCTGGCTCCAGCTCCCGATCTGGTCAATGAGCCGCTTCTGCTCGATGAGGGGAGGCACCCAGATCCAGCGGGCCATCTGGATGCCGCGCCGAAAGACGTGGAAGGGACTTTGCAGCAGGACCGCCCCCAAAGTGCCTCCGAGCACGATGAGCAGGGCGGTGGGCTGCACCAGGGAGGTGAGGTGCCCGCCTTCGAGAATCTGCCCCCCGACGATGGCGACGATGCCTATGGCCAGGCCGGCGATACTGATCTTATCCACGGGCCTTCTCCCGTCGCGGCTTGGCCGGAGGCTTGAGTTCGCCCAGCACCTGGCTGCGCAGGCGCGCGATGGCCTGGCTGTGGAGCTGGCAGACGCGGGACTCGGTGACGTCCATGACCTCGCCGATTTCCCTGAGATTGAGTTCCTGCTCGTAGTAGAGCGCCATGACCATGCGCTCCCGCTCCGGCAGGCGGTCGATGGCCGCCACCAGAACTTCGCGCAGGTTGTATTCCTCGATCAGGCGGGCGGGATCGGCCTTGTCGTCGGTGAAATGGCGCTCGAGGAAATCCTCGTCGCCTTCACCGGCGAAGTCTTCGAAATAGACGAGCTGATGGCCCCGGGCGTCGAGCAGGGTCTTCTGGTAATCGGCCAGGCTCATGCCGAGGGAATCGGCCAGCTCCCGCTCCGAGGGCGCGCGGCCCTGAGCCTGCTCCAGGGTGTGAATGGTGCTCTCGATGCGCCGCAGTTCGCGCCGGATGTGGCGGGGCAGCCAGTCGTTTTCGCGCAGGCCGTCCAGCATGGCGCCCCGGATGCGCTGGGTGGCGTAGGTCTCGAACTGGGCGCCGAAGCCCTCCTCGAAGCGGCCGATGGCGTCCAGAAGCCCGATCATGCCGTTCTGGACGAGATCGTCAAAGAGGACGTTGGAGGGGAGCCGCGCCATCAGGTGATAGGCGATGCGCTTCACCAGCGGAACGAAGCGCTGAACCAGCTGTTCCCTCTCCGGCTGACCAGCGGCGGTGTACATCAGATTCGGGGATGGGTGGTCGGGATGCGTTGGCTCAAGTGTAGCAGTTGCTGCATGAAGTGTTCGACACCGCCCGCCTCGGCCTCCTGCCGCGCCCAGCCGGCCATGGCAGCCGCGATGTCCCGGAAGGCTTCGGCGGCAGCCGACTCGGGAGCCGCGGAAACCACCGGGCGACAGAGCTGGCCGGTCTGGCGCATGGCCTCGTCCAGGGGCACCGAAGCGACGTACTCCAGGCGGGCGATGCCACGCTGCATCGCGACGTGGGCCATGTTGTCGAAAATGGCCCGGGCATCGGCTTCGCAACGCACCTTGTTGATCAGGATGCGGAAGTTCCGCCGCCCATGGACCTGACTGAGCTTCTTGATGGCGGTATAGGCTTCGGTGATCGACGCGCTGTTCCCGGAGAGGACGAACACGGTTTCCTGGGCGATGAGCCCCAGGGGCGAGAACCCCTGGCGGTGGCCGACGCCGGCGTCGATGAGGATGACGTCGATCGGGCGGGCCAGCCCCGCCACTGCTTCCAGGAGGATGTTCTGCTGGGCGCCATCGAGGGCGCCCAGCTTCTGGGCCGCCCGGGAGGCGGGAAGAATGTGCAGGCCGGGCTGCGGACGCACGAGGACCTGCTCCAGACTGCGTTCCTTCTGCACCACGTGCAGAAGGTCCCAGGGGGCGAGGAGTCCGAAGGCGGCAGCGAGGTCGTCGCCCCCCGAGGTTTCGTCGATGAGCAGCACCTCACGCCCCTGCCGGGCCAGCGCAACGCCCAGATTGGCGACGGAAGCGGTCTTGCCCACCCCGGCACAGCCGGCGGCAAAGCTCACCACCTGCAGATGGCCGCCGCCGAAGAGCCGCCGCAGTCCGGCAGCCTGATCGCTGCGGAAATCAGCCACGGGCACCCCCCGCCGCCGAGAGGCCGGCGCTGGCCATGAGCATGGCCGGTTCGCTGCCCGCCAGACGATGGGGGGATTCGGCGGGGAGATCCTTGAAGGCACGGTGCAGGAGATAGGTGCGATTGGGCAGGTGGATGTCTTCCGGCACGCGTTGGCCGTTGGAAACGTACAGGAGGCGCAGGCGGTGACGCATGATGACGTCGAGGGCGGTGGCCAGGCTGGCCGCCTCGTCGACCTTGGTCAGGATGCAGCCCGCCAGTCCGTCGCCCTGGTAGGCGCGCACCACGTCGTCCAGGGTGTCGCCACGGGAAGTGGAGGAGAGCAGCAGGAGGCGCTGCACGCGGCAGCCGGCCAGCATGCCGGTCAATTCGGGGACGAGCCGGTCCTTCTGGCTCATGCCCATGGTGTCGATGAGCACCATGTGCTTGTGGGCGAGTTCGGCCAGGGTCTGGGCCAGTTCGTTGGCGTCCTTCACCAGATGGACCGAAACGCCCAGGATGCGGCCGTAGATGCGCAACTGCTCGTGGGCGCCGATGCGGTAGCCGTCGGTGGTGACCAGGGCGACCTTGTTGGGGCCGTGCCGCATGACGCAACGGGCGGCGAGCTTGGCGGTGGTGGTGGTCTTGCCGACTCCGGTGGGGCCGACCAGGGCATAGACGCCGCCGCGGTCCACGATGTCGTCCTCGCTCCCCACGGTGATGAGGCTGCGGTCGGCGGCGCCCTTGACCCAGGCCATGGCCTGGGCGGCATCGAAGTCGGCGGGCAGGCCGGTGAGCACGTCGCGGGCGAACTGGGGTGAGAAGCCCGCGTCGAGCAACTGGCGCAGGGCCTCGGTCTTGGCGGGCGCCGAGCGGGACGCTTCGTTCCAGGTGAAGCCGGCCAGATGCTGCTCGACGATGCGCCGCAGGGAGCGGATTTCGTCCATGACTTCGGCCGGGACGACTTCCGCCTCCCGCCGGGGTTCGGGTGCCCGGGGTGCTTCCGGCACCGGCGCCATGGCCGGGCGCGGGGTTTCGAACTGGCGCAGGGCGCCAGTCCTGGGTATGCCGGCATTGACCAAGGGCATGGCGAGCGCAGCTTCACGCACCGGCACAGCCTCGGCAGCGGGGGCCGGTGCGCGGACCGGAGTCTGCCGGGGGGCGCTGCTCAGGCTGACCCGATAATCCTCGCCCTCCGGAGCCGCAGGCCGTTCGGCGGCAGGACGGTCGCTGCCGGCGGGCACGATCATCGCCATGTCCCGGGACGCCACGGCCATGATCTCCACGCCTCCCGGAATGCTCCGGTTGGAAAGGATGATGGCGTCGTTGCCCAGGGTCTCCTTCACTTTTTTCAACGCTTCGCGGGCGTTGGCGGCGATGAATTTTCTGACGTTCATGCTCTGCCTCCGATGATCGAGGTCACCTTGATGATGCGGGTTTCGGGAATTTCGTTATGGGCCAGAACCTTGAGCTGCGGCACCGAGCGGCGCAGGAAGCGCGACAGCAGCAGACGCAGGCTGGCCGGGACGATGAGGACGGCGGCCAGCCCCAGTTCCTCCTGGCGGCGGGCGGACTGCATCGTCTCCCGCACCAGGGTGTCGGCCAGGCCGGGCTCGAAGCTGGCGTTCTCGCCCCCGCCCGCGACGGCCTGGGCGAGCAGGCGCTCCAGGGAGGGATCCAGGGTCATGACCTGAACTTCGCCCGCCCCCGGGAAGAGTTGCTGGACAATGGCGCGTCCGAGGGCCGTGCGTACCTGGACGGTCAAATCGTCGGCGTTCTGGGTCCGCGGCGCGGCATCGGCCAGGGTTTCGATGATGGAGCGCACGTCGCGGATATGCACCCCCTCTTCCAGCAGGTTTTGCAGAACCTTCTGCAGGACGCCCAGGGGAAGGATCTTGGGGACGAGATCCTCGACCAGCTTGGGCATTTCCTTGCCCAGGTGATCGAGCAACTGCTGCACCTCCTGGCGCCCCAGAAGCTCGGCGGCGTGGGTGAGGATCAGGTGATTGAGATGAGTGGCGACCACGGTGGAGGAATCGACCACGGTGTAGCCCAGGGCCTGGGCTTGCTCGCGTTCGCCAGCGTTGATCCACACGGCGGGAAGCCCGAAGGCGGGGTCGGTGGTGGCGGTACCGGCGACGGTCCCGGCAACCCGCCCCGGGTTGATGGCCAGATACTGCCCGGGAAAGGCTTCGCCCCGGCCCACCTCGACGCCCTTGAGGAGGATGCGGTAGGCGTTGGGCTTGAGTTCCAGGTTGTCGCGGATATGGACCGGCGACACCAGGAAGCCGACTTCCTGGGCGAATTTCTTGCGGATGCCCCGGATGCGCCGCAGCAGTTCGCCATCCTGGGCCTTATCAACCAGGGGAATGAGACGATAGCCCACTTCCAGCCCGAGAACGTCGAGGGGGGCGACGTCGGCCCAACTGGCTTCCTGCACCTCGGGGGACGGCGCCGGGGCGACGGCGACGGGCGCGGGGATGGCCTTGGCCTCGGCGTCCATCATCCTCCACGTGGCCCAGCCCAGGACGGCAGCCATGAGGAGGAAGACCAGGTTGGGCATGCCCGGGATGAGCCCCAGCAGGCCGACAATACCGGCGGTAAGGGCCATGACCCGCCAGTTGCGGAACATTTGCCCGAGAAACTGCTGCCCCACGTCCCTGTCGTCGGACACCCGCGTCACCACCATGCCAGCGGCGATGGAGATGATGAGGCCGGGAACCTGAGCCACGAGACCGTCGCCGATGGTCAGCAGGGTGTAGTTGCGCGCGGCGAGGGCCACTTCCATGTTGTGCTGGAAGACGCCGACGATCAGACCGCCGACGACGTTGATGAGCATGATGACGATGCCGGCGATGGCATCGCCCCGCACGAACTTTGAAGCACCGTCCATGGAGCCGAAAAACTCGGCTTCCCGCGCAATATCGGTGCGCCGCCGGCGGGCATCCTCTTCACCGATGAGTCCGGCATTGAGGTCGGCATCGATGGCCATCTGCTTGCCCGGCATGGCGTCCAGGGTGAAACGCGCCGAGACCTCCGCCACGCGCCCGGCGCCCTTGGTGATCACGACGAAGTTGATGACCACCAGGATGAAGAAAACGATGATCCCGACCGCGAAATTGCCGCCCACCAGGAAGTGACCGAAGGCCTCGATGACCTTGCCGGCCGCATCGGGGCCGGTGTGGCCCTCGAGCATGACGATGCGCGTGGAGGCAACGTTGAGCGACAGGCGCAGCAGGGTCGTCACCAGCAGCACAGTGGGAAAGACCGAGAAGTCGAGGGTCTTGCGCGTATTGACGGCCACCAGGAGAACCAGGACCGACAGGGCGATGTTGAAGGTGAACAGCACATCCAGCAGAAAGGCCGGCAGGGGCAGGACCATCATCGCCAGGATGAGTAGCACGAGCACCGGCGCGGCAAGCTGGGTCAGGTTGAACCGGCCCAGCAGGTTCTGCACGCTCAGGGTGGCGCTGGCCATTTAGTTGGCCTCCGGCACGAGTTCGGCGGGAACGGGCAGATCGCGGGGGGGCACGGGAATCTGCCCGCCGCGCACCTTCCACTGGGAGAGCTGGTAGACGTAGGCGAGCACTTCGGCCACCGCCGCGTAGAGCTTGCCGGGAATTTCGGCATCCAGGTTCACGTGCTTGTACAGGGCCCGGGCCAGGGGCGGTGCCTCGAGCAGGGGCACGGCGTGGGCCGCGGCAATCTCACGCATGCGCCGGGCGATTTCGCCCGTGCCCTTGGCGACCACCCGGGGGGCCGCCATACCCTCCTGGTAAGCCAGGGCGACAGCGTAGTGGGTCGGGTTGGTCACCACCACGTCGGCCTTGGGAACCGCCGCCATCATGCGCTTGCGGGCGGCCTGCATCTGAAGGCTGCGGATGCGGCCCTTGACCTGGGGGTCGCCGAGCATTTCCTTCATTTCCTGCCGCACTTCGTCGCGCGTCATCTTCAGGCGATCAAAGTATTGCCAGAGCTGGAAGGGCACGTCAGCCACGACCACCAGGGCCAGGATGCCGACCAGAACCATGAAGGAAAAAACAACGAGGTGGCCGGCGTGTCCCACGCCCCGCTCGATGGGCTCCCCCACCAGACCGAAGATTTCATCCTGGGTATGCCACAGCAGCAGTGCGGCGACCCCGCCCACCAGGAGCGCCTTCAGGATGGCCTTGGTCAGTTCGGCCAGGCTGTGCCACGAGAACATGCGGCCGAAGCCGGTCAGGGGATTGAGCCGCTTCAGGTCGGGAGCCAGTGCCTTGGGCGCGAAAACCCAGGCGTTGAGAAAGAAGGGAGGAAGAAGCGCAGCCAGAACCAGCAGGGCGAGGAGCGGCGCCATGAGCAGCACGGCGTCACCGCCGATATCGGCAAAGCGCACCAGCATCTGACCGGGTTCCTTCAGGCTGCCGGAGTCGAGAGCAAGCCCCTTGCGGGTGAGCGCCAGGGCCCCCTGGGCGAACCAGCCGCCGGCCAGCCAAAGGGCCGAGGCGGAGACGATCAGGGTAAGAAAGGTGCCGAGTTCGCGGGAATGGGGGACCTGACCCTGCTCGCGGGCTTGCTCGAGTCGCCTGCCCGTGGGCGCTTCTGTTCTGTCGAGGTCGCTCTCTTCCGCCATGGCCGCTTCGCAGGTTACGTGCGGCTATTATAGGAAAAATTCAAGAAAATTAAATAGGTAGCCGTTACTTTTTAATTGGTTTCGAGGATGCCGCCGGTAAGTCGATGACAGAAAGGTAAACTTCAAAAGGAAACGGGGGCCGAAGCCCCCGTTAAGCCGTTGACCCCAAAGGCGAATCAGGCGAGTTGCAGAGCCCGCATGCCGCGATCGACGTCCGGGTGCTGCCCGAGGTCGCTGAGCAATTCCTTCATGTCCAGGATGAGGACGATCTGGCCATTGGACAGGGTGGTGACGCCGGCCACCCCCCGCGGACGGAAGTCTTCCAGGGACTTGATGACCGCGTCGTCCCGGCCGGCAAAGCTGTCTACCCCCAGGATGAAGCTGCGCTCCGCCGTCTGCATGAAGACCCCGTATTCGGGATGACGGTCGAGGGGCCAGCCCAGGAGGCGTGCCAGGGAGATGACGGGCAGGACTTCGCCACGCACCACCAGGGTTTCCTTGCCGCCCACTTCCTGAATCTTGTCGTGCTCGATCGGCAGGATTTCGCGCACCAGGGACAGCGGCAGCGCGAACGGCTGGTCGCCCAGCAGCACCAGAAGCACCGGCAGGATGGCGAGGGTCAGCGGCAGGGAGATGACGAAGACCGATCCCTTGCCTGGCTCGGAGCGAATGTCGATGGAGCCGTTGAGCTTCTGGATGTTGGTCTTGACCACGTCCATGCCGACCCCGCGCCCCGAGACGTCGGAAATCTGTGTCTTGGTCGAGAAACCGGGCAGGAAGATGAGATTGAGACTCTGGCGTTCGTCCAGGGTATTGGCTTCCTCTTCCGAAATCAGGCCTTTCTCCACGGCCTTGGCACGGATGCGCTCGGCGCTCATGCCCTTGCCGTCGTCGGCGATGATGAGGACGATGTGATCGCCTTCCTGGCGCGCCTCCAGCCGGACAAGGCTCTTTTCCGGCTTGCCGGCCGCCTTGCGCTCCGGAGGAATCTCGACGCCATGATCGACGGCATTGCGGATCAGGTGGATGAGGGGATCGGCCAGATCCTCGATCATGGTCTTGTCGACTTCGGTTTCCTCACCCGCCAGGACGAGTTCGACGTCCTTGCCCAGTTGCCGTGCCAGATCCCGGGCGATGCGGGGATATTTCTGGAACAAGCGGCCGATGGGCTGCATGCGGGTCTTCATGACCGAGTTCTGCAGGTCCGAGACCAGCAAATCAAGCTGGCTCACCGCCTGATCGAGGGCATGCAGGGTTTCCGAATCACTCTTTCCAGCCAGGATGTCGGCCCGCAGGCTGGTGAGACGGTTCTTGGTCAGGCCGATTTCGCCAGAGAGGTTGAGCACCTGGTCCAGGCGGGCCGTATCGACCCGAATCGTGTTTTCCCGTGCACGCTCGTCGGTGCGACGGCCGACGGAACTGGCACCTGGCTTGTCCGTCGAACGCCGGCCATAGGGCGCAGGCGCCGCAGCGGACGCTGCCGCGGGTGCCGGCGTTCCGGCTGGCTGGACGATCATTTCGGCCGATGCAGCCGGCGTCGGGGCCGGTACCGGGGCCGCCGGTGCTGGACTGGGTTGGCCAGCCGCAGCGGCATGCAGGGCGTTCCAGTCCGGCCCCCCCTCGGCAGCCGGCGCCGCCGCAGCGGGCGCCGCCGGCGCAGCCGCCGGAGGCGGAGGCGCCGCAACTGGGGCATGCCCCGCCGCCCCTTCACCCAGGGCGGCATGGAGCGCTGCGAGAACTTCCGGGTCGGCCGGCTGGGGCTGGACCGCCTGGGAAAGCTCGCCGAACATCTCCCGCACTCCCTTGGTCGCCGCCATGATGGTGTCCATCAACTCCGGGCTGAGGTGAAGCTCGGCGTTGCGCAGGCGGTCGAAAAGGTTCTCGGTG